>Ga0315338_1000092_pt1:0-107500 | contig 410710 bp, 303 predicted proteins | sample ASW8metaG_FD_204518 | JGI IMG/M metagenome (GOLD analysis project Ga0315338, IMG submission 204518) | Ammonia-oxidizing marine archaeal communities from Monterey Bay, California, United States - ASW #8 | ecosystem: Environmental > Aquatic > Marine > Coastal | place: USA: California...
GGCTTTCTCGGACGAAAGTCAGATGGTGAACCAGGCTGGCAGACAATCTGGAAGGGAACCGAGACCCTACTCTTCGCCATTCGCGGCTACCGAGCGGGACTCAAAAGATGTGGGTAAGGATGAGCTTCTGAAGGGGGACGGCCGTATTGCCATCTGAGTGGTTCTCGCACACTCCCGCAGCAGAACAACCAGGAGACCGAGTCGGCGGCAACCGCCGAATAGAAAGTGTGAAAAAGCCTTCGCAAGGAGTCACACGTCCGGCAGGGTGCGCGAACGGGACCCAAGGTGCCATGCGCCCGCCGAGCTCATCAACCGAGGACGGCGGCTTTGTTCAATTCGCGGGCTTGGGCGGCCGAGGTGTCGATCGACATCTGGATCTTCACGCTCCAGCGGCCGTCGTCTCCCGCGACGATGTTCCAGTACGGCACGACGCACGAACTCTGGTGCACCAGCTCGAAACCGCCTTCCGACTGGCTGATGGTTTGAATGGGCAGCGTCCAGATAGCGGCCGGGGTCGAGAACTCCAAAGCTGCATCAAGTCCGAGCCACTCGTCGATGAGACCGATTCGCCCGGAGGCCGACAGGTTGTGAACTGTTTCAAGCTGGCCGAGTCTGGTGCCCGACGAGTTGTAGTAGTACCGGTCGGGCGCATCGGCGGCCATGCCGGCGAAATTGAACTCGACGCCAAACTGCAGCGGCACACCGGGCAGTAGCTGCTGGAGATCGTAAGCGATCTCCAGTGTTCCGCCGGCTCGGGCGTCGAGCGATACGGTTTTTGCAATCCGGATGCGCTGGGCTCCAGCCTGTCCCTCGCGGGACATGACTACCTGCACCCGCTCGTCGGACCGCTGCAACCGGGTCTCGTAAACGCCTTGTACAAAGTCGCCAATCTCACCTTCGCCGGCGCGAAACTGCTCCAGCTTCGTGCCGGGTTCGAAGAAGTGGTCGACGAGGCTCTTGCGCGGCCAGTGGTCGTAGACAATCTTCTTGTCGAGGTCTGGCTGCTTGAATCGCACCGCGTCGTGGATGCTGGCGACTTCTCCCTGGTCGTCGTGATAGGCCTGGCCGCCGGCTTGTCGCACCGTTTCGTGATACGGTTCAGGGCGTCGATTCAGCGTGGCCAGCAGGTTGTGCTTCGTGCTGCGCACGTCGAGTTCGTACAGGTGGCCGCCGCGGCTGGGCGCCAGCCAAGCCACCAGCCGATCGCCTGCCAGGCGGACCTCTTTGCGGGCATCCAGGTCATAGTCGTCGGCATCGACCTGCACCCACTTGCCGGTGCGGCCAGCAGCCTGTTCGAGCAGCGTGTCGGCTGCAATCAGGTGACGGTAGATCGCATTTCTGAGGTGGGGCAGATACAACCCACCGAAGGCGCCGTGCCAGTACGGGCAATTGCATTGGCCCCGATACAACTCGGCCCGAGCCTCGTTGATCAGCCCGGTGTTTTCGCCAGTACCGGGCTGGTTTTGGGCTGCCTGCAGCTGGCTGCTGACCTGCAGCATTCGGGCGTACATTTCCGAACTTTCCGGGTACTTCACTCGGAAGTTGCGCCAGAAACCGCCCCGGATGAACGACTGGATCATTTCCCAGTCGGGGTCCGACTCCTTGCGCCCGGCCAGGTGCTGGTATTCGATCTGTCGTTCAGCCGGCAGCGCCCATTCGGTCATTTCGCGGTAGCTGGCATCGGGGATGTAGCATTTGCCGATGGGAGCTACGTTGTCGATGCACTCGCCGAGCGTCGTGACTTTGAGCCAATCGCGATGGAACTGTAATGCCTCGAAGAACCGTTTCAGCCAGGCGTCGCGGTAGACGTGATCGTGCGTGCCCGGCCAGGTTCCGAATTTCTCACCGTCGTCGCCCAGCACGACGACCGGGTTGGCAGTCTTCTCGAACGTCGAGCGCAGGTAATCGATCGTGACCTGCGGGTCTGCGAAGGGAATCGTGTAGCGGAGCCGCTCGCTGCCGGGAAAGATCTTCACCAACCGGCCTTCGTCTTCGGTGATGTAGTACCCGAATAGCCGATCCTGGTGCAGGCCCGCTGCGCGGAAGTGGTAGTCGTCGAGGATGGTGTATTCAATTCCCGCAGCCGCGATGTCACCGGCGAATGACTGTTCCCAAACCCGTTCGGGCACCCACATGCCCCGCACGTCGGCGGCGAAGAGCTGTTTCAAGTAGCCGGAATAGGCTTCGATCTGGCCGACCCGATCGCGTCGCGGAATCGAGGCCAGAATCGGCTCGAAGAATGGTCCGCCGAGAATCTCGATCTGGCCGCGTTCGACCAGCCGCCGAACGCGATCGACGTAGTCGGCCCGATGCTCGACGAGCCATTCCAACAGGCTGCCCGAAAGGTGCAGCGAGATGGGAATCTCCGGGTACTGTTCGAGTACGTCCAGAAACGGCGAGTAGCTTTCGGCCTCAGCCGCTTCGAACACCCCGTCGAAGTTGCCGACCGGTTGGTGGTTGTGCAGAGCGAGAACGAGTCGCACCTGGCGGGTCATGCGGAGAATCCTTTCCTCCAGGGACAACAGTCGTCAAGCTGATTGCGAAGCTGTGGGGCTGAGCGCGGGAAGGTCAATTTCCACGTCCCTTAGAAATTTGGCTGCCTCTTCCGGCTGCACCGGATTGATGTAGAACCCACTACCCCATTCGAAACCGGCAACCCGCGTCAGCCGCGGGAAGATCTCGATATGCCAATGATAGTGAGCCAGTTCGCCTCCGTCGAAAGGCGCCGTGTGAATCACGTAATTATACGGTGGATCGTCGAGTGCCACCTCCAGTTTGTCGAGCACGTTTTTCAGAATTCGCGCCAATCCCTCGGTCTCGTTGCGGGTAATGTCTTCAAAATGGCTCGCGTGATGTTTGGGGACGATCCAGGTTTCAAAAGGAAATCGGCTTGCGTAAGGACAGAAGGCGACGAAATGAGGTGTATCGAGCACAATTCGACCTGAGTTGTCCAACTCCTGGCGGACCATGTCGCAGTAAATGCAACGACCGCGATAATTGTAAAACTCTAGCGATCCGGTCATCTCTTCGGAGACCGAAATGGGAACCACCGGTGTCACGATCAACTGAGAATGGCTGTGTTCCAGCGACGCGCCCGCCGGGGCGCCTTTGTTCTTGAAGATCAAGCCGTGCACGAGCCTGGGGTCGCGCCTCAAGTCGACCAGCCGCTCGCGATAAGCCCACAAGACCTCTCGATGGTTGTCGAGGGGCAATCGGGCCGGGTTCGTTTCGTGTTGCGGACACTCGATGATGACCTCGTGCGCGCCGATGCCGTTCATCAAGTCGTAAATGCCGTCGCCCCGCTTGTTCAAATCGCCTTCGACCTGCAGGGCGGGAAACCGGTTGGGTACCACGCGGACCCGCCATCCGGTGCCGTTCGCATCTGAATCCGGCGGTCGGAACGCGAGAATTTCGTGCGGAGTCGCCGACTCGTGTCCCTCGCAGAAAGGGCAGAACTGGCCGTCTTGGGACTTGAACTCCTGGGTGAAGTCTTCGGGCCGCTGGGCACGGTCGGGTGCGATGATCACCCAGCGGCCGACAATTGGGTCTTTGCGTAGCTCCGGCATTTCGATTCCAGTCAGACCTGCCACATGATGCGTTCGAAGTCCGGAGACGGAACGGTCAACTGTAGAGCCCCCTCATGGGGAACGCGCTCGACACTCTGCCGCCGGGCAAACACTTCCACGTACATTTCGACCCGTTCACCCGGTTCAACCCGCAAGTCGCCCAACGGCACGCCTAGCTCCAGAATGCGGCCAATGGCAACTTCCGGCGCGGCTTTAGCCGCCGAGCGTCCGTGGCGGTGCAGTCGAACAACGGGATCGTACTGTTTCATCCCCGTGATGCGAAGTTCCGTCTCTGCAGGGCTCAAAAAGCAGATCCGCAGCTCGTCGACGACGTCGAGATCGTCCCGGGCCGAGTGGGCGGTATCCATCCGCATCAGCAGCCGTTCGGCGTCAAAGCCCAGATAAATGTCCCGAAACAGTCCTTCGGTGACAAGCGTCATGGTGCCGCGCTCGCTGCCGCTTTGGTAACGGCCGGCACTGATCCACTCAAAATAGGTGGGACGCCCGTCGACTTTGACCGGCAAGAACCCGGTGGGCTGCGTGTGCAACACGCGCTCGGCGGTCTGCGTGATGGGGTGATTGAGAACGTCCGGCACCGGCGCACCGAGCAGGGAGTAGACGTTTTGCAGGTGCCTGCGGAACAGCTGGTCGAACAGTTCGTCTTGGGCCGAAGAATGGTCGTCACCGAACCACCAGTACCAGTCGCTCCCCTCGGCAATGTAGATCTCTTCCCAGGCCCGCTCGACGATGTCCGGCGGGTGTTGCTCCGCTTCCGCCTTCAGAAACTCGCGTGTGCGGTGCAGCAGGTCCCAGGCGGTGTTGTCTTCGTGATGGCCAATCCAGATGGCGAAATTGTGGGAAATCCAGCTTCCCGCGAACAAGTCTGGGATGGGGTCGGTGGCGGGGTGTTCGCGCAGATACTCGCCGATTTTGAGCGGTTGAATTGCGTCGTTCGCGGCACACTCGCGATACAGCGTCCGCAGAAAGCCGACGCCTCCGTCGGGATAGTACTCCCAGCAGTTTTCACCGTCGAGGATGATGGGCACCAGGGCCGGACGTGTATCGTCGGCCTGCGCGACGGCCTGGCCAATGGCCGTGACTCGGCTGATCATGTCGCTGGCCGAATGGGCAGCATCGCCGCGCTGGTAGTGAAAGCCGATCAGGTCGCTGAGCGCATGGTCGCGAAACACGACTTGCAGCTGCGCCACGTCGCTTTCGACCAACCAAGGACGGTACAACAATTCCGGGTGGCGGGCATGCCCCTCTCCATCGCGAGAGACCCTGCCGCCGGTCGACTCAGCCAGTATCTCTTCGTCGGTCGCGATCCAGTTGAAGCCGGCTTCGGCAATGGCGGCCACGATGTCCTGCGATACGGAGCCTTCCGAGGGCCACATGCCGCTGGGGGCCGAACCAAACTGTTCCGTGTGGAACCTCACCGCCCGCTCGATGTGCAGCTGGGCATCCTCCGGGTACGGATCGAGGTATTCCGGCAGGGGGCAATCGGGCATCGCCTGATGGGCCGAACGCTTGTCCCACAGCAACGGCAGAATCGGGTGATAGAACGGCGTGGTCGTCAGTTCGACTTGCCCAGACTGACTTAGCTCCCGGTGCAAGGGGATGACGCGACCGAGGAGTTCAATCTGCTTGTCGAGCAGCCAAGACTTTTCTTTCTCGGTCCAGTTGCCTCCTTTGTCGCGAAACTGCCGGAGTTCGTTGTCAGCCTCGAACGCCAACTCGTGGATCCAGGTGAGGTTGCTCCAGACCTGCAGATCCCGCAGCTCTCTGACCGAGAACCGTGATAGGGCGTGTTCGGCCGAATCGATGCCCAATCCCCGCTTGGAATAGAACTCGTAGTACCGGGGGTAGGGACGAATCATGCTATCGACATTGGCCATGAAAAAGTTGTCGAGCACGTAGCACGCGTCGGCTGCCGACAAATCGGTGGCCGGCATTCGCGAGATATCCAGATGCCGATCGCTGCCAGTCCCTGTGGTGTACTTCTGCAGCTGAGTCAACAGGCTCGGCACGAGGTTGATCGTGCACCGGAACTCGGGAACCTCCTTCAAATGCAGGGCCATGCCCAAGTAGTCTTTGGTGCCGTGCAGCCGGACCCAGGGCATCAACGTTTCGCCGCCAACGTCGTCAGGGTAGTACGGCTGATGCTGGTGCCAGAAAAAGGCCAGCGCGACAGGCTGCATGAACGGACCCGCCCCTTAAACCTCGATAACACGCCTACGGACCGACTCTCCAAGCACCAAGCTTCTCGAGTTCCGACCGACATGGTGGGAAGGTCGGACAGCAGAGTGTCGTGCTGCCAACACCACGACAACGGCGGCGTAATTGCCCCTAACTTCTATCGCCGCAACAACGATCCGCGATCTTCGCGGAGCGGTAAACGTAGCGGAAGTGCCCCAATCTGCCAACCTGATGTTGCCCAGCCGAGCGAGCTACGTAAACAAATGCACACGCATTCGGTAACACAGAAGTCTTACCGGGTCGGGTCCTTGATCGCTTGCGGGTCAGGCGTTCGTTGTGGCTCGATTGCGAAGGTCGTCCGCCGTGGGCGGGCTGGGTCAGTCGCACACGCCTGTGTCGTTGCCAGCCTCTGATTCGAAGTGCCAGACCACCGGTGCCTCGTTCGCTGTCCTTCGATTCACCCCGTTCTATAATCAATTGTGGGCGCGGCGTTGATTCGGAGCCCGTTCGACGACTGCTCCCACGGCCCTTTGCACGTTGGCAACAAGGCAACGGTCTTGAATCGTTCCGACTCCCGCAGCTCCGAGTTCAACTGGGAACTCGCCGCCGAATCCATCACCGTCCGCATCCGGTGGTTCGGGCTGATCGTCGGCTATGTGCTGGTCAACTTCATCGAACCGCAGGCCAATCGGCCCGAGTTGAACGCCATCCTGTTTCTGGGTGCCGTCTACGCACTGGTCGATACCTGGTGGAGCATCAGGGGGCGGGTGTTCTTCGGTGAATGGCCGTTGGTCATCTCTTTCATGGAAGCGGTGTTCATCGGGCTGTTGTGCTATTTCGATCTGGGAATCGAGAGCCCGTTCCGGTTTTACTACTTCCTCTCGCTGCTGGTCTGTGCAGTTCGGTATTCGCCGACGATTACGTATTCGTCATTCGCTCTGCATGCGGTGAGTTTTTCGGTGCTGTCTGTCATTCCCGGCCTGCCGGGCCGCAACGACTTCATGTCGATGTTCCTGACGCTGGTGTTGATGGGCTGGGTGACGTGGGCCAGCACGGCGCTGTCGAGCTTGCTCAAGTCGGCCAGCCGTCGCATGGCGGAACTCAACGACCGATTGACCGAGAATCAGGCTCTGCTGGAACACCGAATTGCCGAGCGGACCGCCGAGTTGCAGCAATCACAGGCGCTGTTGATTCAACAAGAGAAGCAGGCGGCCTTCGGGCTGTTGGCGGCAGGCATCGCCCACGAAGTCGGCAACCCGTTGGCGGCGATCAGCTCGCTGGTGCAGATGCTCAATCGCCGTCACCAGGATGAATATACGAGGGAACGGCTGCAGATGGTCGACGACCAGCTCAGGCGGATCCAGCGGACGCTGCGTGAGCTCGTCGATTTCAGCCGGCCGGCTTCCACCGAACGACGGCTGTGCGACGTCCACGAACTGGTCGATGCTGCGCTCAACATCGCCAAGTACTACAAACGCAAGAAAGGCCGCCGGATTGTGACGCGGTATTCCGACCGTCTGCCGCTGCTGCGGGTCGAGCGCGATCAGCTGGTGCAGGTATTCTTGAACTTGATCCTGAATGGTCTGGATGCCACCGAAGAAGGGGGCACCATTACCATTGCGACCCGGCCCGACGACGGCCACGTGCATGTCGACGTCCAAGATGACGGGCACGGAATTGCCGCCGCCGATCGGGCGAGTCTGTTCCAGCCCTATTTCACTACGAAGTCCACTGGGACAGGGCTTGGTCTGTTCGTCTGCAAGGACATCGTGGAAAAGACGGCCGGCGGACGGATCGAACTGGCCTCCCAACTTGGGGAGCGCACGACGTTCACGGTTTCCCTACCGTACGAGGCTTCGCCGCGCGATTCGGAAACCGCCCCGGCAATTGCCACTTCACCCGAGCAAGTTCACGCGACGTGAAGACTCAACGCTCAATTCTTGTCGTCGAAGACGAAGACATCATTCGCACGACGCTGGGGGAGTTTCTCTCCGGCGAAGGCTGCGACGTCAAAGTCGCGCCCGACGTCGGCACAGCCTTGCGGGTGGCCCAACAACAAGATTTCGACGTCGCCATTTGCGACGTGCAGCTTCCCGACGGCGATGGCATCGGCCTGCTGAAACGGCTGCAGCACCTCAATCCGGAAGTCTTCGTACTGGTAATTACTGCGTATGCCACCGTCGAGAATGCGGTGGAAGCATTCAAGGCGGGGGCCTTCGACTATCTGGTCAAGCCGGTCATCTTCGAGGACTTAAACAACAAGCTCAACAATCTATTTCAGTACCGCGATCTGCATCTGGAGAACCAGATGCTCCGTCGGGAGCTGCTGCGCCGCGAGGACTTCGACCAGATCGTCGGGTCGAGCAATGCCCTGGCCGAACTGCAGGCCACCATCCGCAAAGTGGCCATCACGAACTCCAACGTCTTGTTGGTGGGCGAAACCGGTACCGGCAAGGAGCTGTTCGCCCGCGCGATTCACGCCGCCGGTCCCAAGAGCAACGAGCGGTTTCTAGCGGTCAACTGCGGCACCCGGCCGGAGGAACTGTTGGAAAGTCAGCTGTTCGGCACGAAAGGCGGAAACGGCCAAACCGAGCAGCCGGGTATGCTCAAGCATGCCGGCGAAGGGACCGTGTTTCTCGATGAAGTGTCACAGCTGCCGCTGGCCACGCAGGCCAAGCTGCTGCGGGCCATCGAGTATCAAGAGATCATGCCGTCGGGCGGTTCGGAAACCGTGCGGGTATTCGCCCGCATCATCGCTTCGACCACGCGCGACCTGATGCGTGAGGTCGCCGAAAGCCGCTTTCAGGAAGACCTGTTTTACCGGTTGGACGGCGTGAAGATCCGCATCCCGCCGCTGCGGGATCGGCTGGACGACATCCCCGAGCTGGTCGACTTCTTCGTCGCCCGACATTCTAAAGCAATGGGCAAACGGGTCTCAGGCGCCGCCAGCGACACGATCCGCATCTTGATGTCGGCCCATTGGAAAGGCAACGTGCGGCAACTTGATAACGCCATCGAGCGCGCCGTCATGATGTGTGAAGGCACGCACATCCACCCCACCGACTTGCCACCCGACCTGCTGGGCATCGGCCAACCTCTGCCTGATACCGACGATTTACGCTCCGCGCTGCGGCACTACGAACGCCTGCACATCACCCGCGTGCTGCGACAATGTCCCGACAAGCGCGAAGCCGCCAAACGACTCAAACTCGGACTGTCGAGTTTGTATCGCAAGATCGAAGAGCTGGGTGTGGACGTGTAGCGCGTCAGCGAGCGCATGTCAAAGCCCAACGATCGCATCGCTGGGTGAGAAAAAGCTCCGCGCCCACCCGTCTATCGATTAAACAAGAACGCCGGGCTGTTGATCAGGGCCCACATCAGATCTTGGGCGCCTTCGGTGGGGTTGCCCACATCGGCCAGAAACGTCTCGGCGCGCTGGGCTTCTTCGTCGCTCGGCGGCCGGCACAGGACCGACAGATAGACTTCGCTCACCAGCGTGGCAGAATCAGCGTCTTGCTTGATCAACTTGGCGATGAGGCCCTCAGGGTGCGCGATCGAGTCTGATACGGTTGGACCGTTGATCAAATTCAACGTCTGCGCGAGGCTGACTTCGCTGCTGCGTTCGCATTCGCAAGGCGACTCTCGCGGAGGGCGGCCGAACATGTCGAGAAACGAGACTTTTACCTGCGGGTCGGGAAGTTGAGTCGCACGAAAACCGGGCGGCATGCCGGGAATCTTGGCCGGTGCGCCAGTCGCAGTGATCAGCGCGTCGTACAGTTGCTCGGCAGCCAGACGTCTGGGCAACACATGCGAAAAGTTGACGGTGTCACCGTCGTTCCACTCGTTCGGCAGAAAGCTGCGTTGGTACGTGTGCGAACTGACGATGGTGTGAATCAAGCGTTTCAGGTCGAATCCGTGATCGACAAAATCTTCGGTCAACGCTGCCAGCAACTCGGGGTTGGAAGGCGGATTGCTGGCGCGGATGTCGTCGACCGGGTCGATAATGCCGCGACCCAGGAAGTAGCTGAAGTAACGATTGACGATGCTCTTGGCGAAGTACGGGTTTTCCGCTGCGGTCAACCACTCGGCCAGCTGGCGCCTCAAGGCCGAATCGGTGGCGACGTCGCCTTCGTGCGAGTAGGGAAACGCGGCGGGAATCGTCTGACCGGTGCCGGGATGCACGATCGGCTGCGGGCTAGCCAAATCGTAGATAATTTCCTCGCTGCCGACGGTCCCTTTCTTGCGTCCCACACCGGAGAAGTAGGCCGACAGTTCATAGTACTGCTGCTGGGTCCAGCGTTCGAACGGGTGATCGTGACACTGGTTGCATTGGAACCGCGTGCCGATAAACACCTGCGTCATGTTTTCCATGATCGCCTTCGGCTCGCGCGCGATGCGGTAGTAATTGGCTGCGGGATTCTGCAGCGTGCTGCCGCGTGCCGTCATCAGTTCGTAAACGAACTTGTCGTACGGTTGATTGGTGGCGACCGCGTTGCGAATCCAGTTTCGAAAAGCCCAGACGCCTTTTTCCTGGATGTACTTGCGATTGCTCATCAGCAGATCGCTCCACTTGAGCGTCCAGTGATCGACGAAACCGGGGCTGGAAAGCAACTCGTCGATCTTCTCCGTTCGCTTGACGCGCGAGTCGCGCTCATCGGCCAGAAACGTTTTCACGTCTTCCGCGGTCGGCTGTACGCCGATCAAGTCGATCGTCACTCGGCGCAAGAACTCGGCGTCGGTGCACAGTTGCGAAGCTCGCAACTTCATCCGCCGCAGCTTCGAATTCACGTGCGTATCGACGAAGTTGAATTCGGGGCTCTCGGCCCACTCGTAACCTTCGCGCGAGCCGATCACCGTAATGGGAGCCGCGGCATACCGGCCTTCGTAGCGGACCAAAGCGGCGGCTTCACCCCGTCGCACGCCTTCGACCAGGCCGCTTTGGGTGAGGGTGGCAACTTCGAAGTTACTCGTGTCGTAAATTGCGTCGCGTGTGACGTCGCGCGACGTGCCGTCAGCGTAGTGCGCGATGACGATTAGTTGCTGATGATCGCTGTGATGCTGCAACAGCGGCTTTTGGGGATAGACCGCAATCCGGTCCACGCGGTCGGCCTCTTCGAATCGACAGCCTTCGGCGATCCACTGGCGCAGCACCTGGTAGTGGCGTGAATCTTCATCGAACAGGAAGCCGCCTTCGTGCGGGACGCCTTGCGTCGGTTTGAGCAGCATCAGGCTCTGGTCGGGCTTCGATCGATTGAACCGTCGCCCGGCGATGTCGTCGACCAGCGCGCGGTAGTCGAACATGGGATCGTATCCCCGCAGCGACAGCTTGAATCCAGCCTTGCCTTTCTGCGACCCGTGACATGTACCCGCGTTGCAGCCGACTTTGCTGATGACGGGAATGACCTCTCGTATGAAGCCGACGCGTGCCGAATCCAAGTCCGCTACGACGACAGGGACACGAACTTCGTGTCCGGCGGCAGACACAACAACTTCCGTTTCACCCGCTGCTTTCGGAACGACGAATCCGTCGTCGTCGATGGCCACTCCCTCGCCCGCCGCTTGGATGTGCGCTTCCGCCGTCAAGTCGTAGCGGAGACCGGTCTCGGTCTTGCCGCTGACAAGCAGCCGCCGCATGTCGCGGGAGTTGCTCAAGTCCAGCCGATCGGGAAAGACGTCGATCTCGACGATGGCCGGCCGCGCGACTTCTTCAGCGGGGAGTGCAGCTGGAAGAAGCACTCCTGCAATCAGCACGAGACGAATCGCGGAGAACGTTGTTCGCGGATGCATCGTCAGTCCTCAGTGTAATCCGAGCCGTCCCATGGGGCCGACCATCGCATGCGGGCCGACCATCGGAAGTTGTTGCCATCGTTGAAGTTCAATCGCGGCAACGGAGTCGATTATATCAACGGATGTTGATCGCTTTCAATCAGTCGTGCTTTCCGGTCTTTATTCAGTTTGCGGCCGCCGTCTCGGTGGGTGACAGTTCGACGGGAGCGAACTCTTTGACGAGTTCGCCCGTTTCGGCGTCAAACAGCCGCACAACACCTTCAAAGCCGGCTACGGCAACCTGCTTGCCATCAGGACGATAAGCGACCGCGTAAACTGGTCCCGCAATTCCCGCCAACTCGTGGACTAGCATCTTCTCAGCCGAACGCTTGGCGGTTTCCTGCCGTGCCTCATTGAGACCGCCGGCGTTGTTAACTGTGTCGGTCTCATACTCTCCGGTGCGATAGATTCGCGCCGCACCGCCAGTGGCGGTGCTGGAGCCGACAACGAATTGGCTGCCGTCGCTGTTGAACTGCATGTCGAAGATCCGTCCCGGCAGTTTCTCGTAGCTGCGGATACGATTGAAGTCGTCGCCGATGATTCGCTTGCGGGTGCGGAACATCTTGTACAGCAACGGCTGGCCGTCGGCCGCTCCCGTGAGGACTTGCTCGTGCTGGGGATGCCTGTGGACGACCGTTAGACCGCCTTTCAGCGCCCCCGGTGTTATGCTGGTGACGTTGTCCACAAACTGGGCATTCTCGACGATCACCAGCTTCATCGACATGTCGCGGCTGACGGTGATGAGATGATCGTCGCTCTTGGAAAAAGTCGTCCCCAGCACATAGTCGGCGTGGGCATCGAACCGCATGATTTGTTCGAGGTCGGCAACCCGCACAACCCGCGCGCGATTGTCGGCTGCACCAAACGCGAACAGCGAGCCGTCACTGTTGAAGCTCGCTCCGAACAGCGTGTCGTAGCTGATCGTCAGCGAGCCGGCGAGTTGTTGCTCGGCCACGCTCCAGAACTGAACTTCACCGAATAGCGCCGGAGTTCCGCCCACAGCACCAATGATGGACCCGTCCGGTGAGAAGTGCAGCGACTCAATCCGTTGCGACCGCCCGATGAGACGTCCCACCAATCCGCTACCGTCGGCATGGTGCAACAAGATTTCGTGGAACCCGGAGACGGCGAGCAACGTGCCGTCGGGTGAGTAGTCTATGGCGGTGATCACCGGCGGGCTGGCGTAGGTCGGGGGATTCTCCGCGCTGAACGTCTCTTGAAGGTTCTCCGGCGTGTCATCGGCGGCGCCTTCGGTAATCCAGCGTTCGATCAGCGCGACCTGCTGAGCTGAGAGAGGGTCGGCGTTCTTGGGCATCTCAGGTTCGTCGCCGGCGATGAAATCGAGGATCAGGCTCTCGTCCGGCTTGCCTGGCTCGACCCCGGTCCCGCTCTCGCCCCCTTTCAAGAGGTCTGCATGAGTGGTCAGCAGCAGTTCGCCCCCTTTCTTGGCGGGTTGGTGGCATCCGGAACAATGCCGCTGTAGCAGAGGCCGCACCTGGCGATAGAAACTGACCGGCTCGGGGGCCTGTTCAGGCGTCTCCGCTTCTTGGGCGCTCGCAGCGAGGGGCCATAAGCCACACACCAGTACAGTGAAGCAAATGCAGCGCATGTGTGCATTCATCATGATCGTGCCCTAAGCGGCGGGGAACTCAGCGAAGCGGTGAGGCAGGACTGCGCGGCACGATCGACGGTTTGAGCCGCGAGCGGGCCAAATCCAATGATCGCACCTGACGTCACCAGAGTAAAGCAACCGTGCCTTTAGGAACGCGCCGACACCCGACGTGGGCCATTTGTGCCGATAATGCGCCCGTGCAGTGGCCGCCAGTGCACCCGGTCATCCGACCGCAGTTGCCGCCAGCCGGTGGCTTTCGGGCGCTTCCTTGAAGCCACGGCAGGAACGAGCGAGTATACTCAGCACTGCAGCGGGAATCTTCTGGGCGTCCCGCTATCTTGAAACGAGGAGAAGACCGATGCGCATGATCATGTTGAGTTTCCTGGCCCTCTCGCTGGTAGGCGTTGCGCTGGCAGAGTCGCCGGAGCCGCCGATTGAGGATACCCGGATTCGGATTTCGACACTGGTTCGGGAGGACATCTTCGCGGGCTGGTTGGACAACGACATGGAGCGTTTCGGGCGAGCGGAGAAGAACCTCGATCGACTCATGGAACTGCGCCCCGACTCAAAGGCCGAGGCGCTGGCCTGGAAAGGCGGCGCGAAGCTGTATCGCGCCGTTCTGGCGCACGAAGCGGGCAACAAAGAGGAATACGATCGCTATTTTCAGGAAACTCGCGACCTGTTCGCCGAGGCAAAAAAACTCGGCCCGAAACAGCCGGTAGTCACCGTACTCGTCGGCGGCAGTTACCTGGAGTTCGGTGACCGGTTGCCGAAAGAACACGCTGCTACCGCATGGTCCGAGGCCTACGACAACTATCAGGTCATGTGGCAGCAGCAGGGTCCGGTCGTCGAGCGGCTGCCGCGGCATATTCGCGGAGAGCTGTTGGCCGGCCTCGCCGAATCGGCCGACCGCACGGGACACAAAGAAGAGTGCGACGAGTTTCTGGGCAAGATCATCGAATTGCTGCCAGGCTCGCAATACCAGCGCGTCGCCGAAGAGTGGAAAGCGGATCCCGCAGCGCGTCACAACAACAGAATCTCCTGCAAGTACTGTCACGGATCTGGCCGCCTGGAACCCACCGTGGCCCGGCTCAAAGACTAACGATCGTTATCGCGCCGGCCGGTTTTGCGCAAAGCTTGCGGCAAGAAGGTCGTAGCAGGCAATCCTCGCGGTGGGTGCTACTCAGCACGAGGTGTTCCGCAGCGCATTGGCCAATGCGCAGCACGATAATCGTGTTGTTTACCTGGGAGATGAGCGGGCGTAGCATTCAGTCGACGATAGTTTCTGCGCGCCGTTTCTCCCCGGTAGGCAATTCCCGCACAAGTCACTCGAGGGACTTGGTCAAACCGGGGCGGGCCGATCTCCCCTAATCTTGAACATCGCACCAGCACCAAAGTCATTCTCTTTCTGAAGACGTCGACTGGTTGCGAATGCTATAGACCTTCGATCGTGTTCGAATAATCACACGGTCGCCAACAATCGCCGGGGAGGCCATCGCCATCTCGCCGAGACTGTTCTTGTGAATGACTTTGAACTCGGGCCCCGCCTCGATCACGAAGGTGTCGCCCTGCTCGCTGAGTGCAAAAACCTTTCCATTGTATGCCCACGGCGAGGCTGTAAAGCTCGAGCGGCCCTTCCTGTCGATCCTTTGACGACCGTAGACCGGCTCACCGGTCTGCGGATCGTAGGTCTCAATGAAGCCGCGGTCCAAGACACTGTAGTATTGGTCCCGATAGATCAACGGCGACGTGTTGTAGTTGCCCGCCTTCGGCTGATACCAGGCAATGAACTCATTGACCTGCTCGCCTTCGCGCAGGGAGATGTCTCCGCTGGCACCCGGTTTGATTGCGTAGACCGGACGGTGACGGTCCATGAAATACCCCGAATTGACATAGACCATCCCGTGACTGGCAAATGGCGTGGCGATGGCGGCCCAAGACATCTGGCCGTCCATTTCCCAAAGCAGCTTGCCCTCTAGATCGTACGATCGAATGCGGTTCTTGCCCGAAGTGACAATCTCGGTGCGTTGCTCGTTCTCCCAGATATAGGGCGTTGCCCAGCTCGAAACCTCGTCGCGAGCGGTGCGCCAGATCTCATCGCCGGTGTACTTGTCCAACGCGGCGATCCAGGATTCTTCTTGGTTGTCGTAAATGATGATAACCATGTTCTCGTGCAGCACCGGCGACGAGGCGGACCCCCAGTCGAAGGTCGTCTGCTTGTAGGGGATCAGCCGTTGCCAGACTTCTTCGCCGTCCATATCGAATACAAACAGACCGAGGTCGCCAAAGCGGACATAAACTCGCTCGCCGTCGGTCGTGGGGGTCTCTGAGGCGTACGTGTTCTTTTGATGTCGGGGGAACTCCGGGACGCCCTTCTCCACTGATTTCATCCAGAGCACGTCGCCTGACTTGAGATCGAGACAATAGACCCGCCAGTCATGCACGAACTGAGGTGGCTCGCTTCTTCCCCGCGGTGCATACAGGCCCGCTTTCGGCTTTTCGAAATCGCCTTGGGAAGTTGCGGTCGTGAAAAAGACGCGGTCGCCCCACACAATTGGGCTCGACCAGCCGAGTTCGGGAACGCTGGCGACCCATTCCACGTTCTCGGTCTGGCTCCAAGTCTCAGGCAGATCCGGGTTGTCCGCGACGGCCGCGTTCATCGTCGGTCCACGGAACTGCGGCCAGTTGTCTGCCGCGCGCGCCGTTGCGGCGATCAAGATCGTGATGGCAACGTACGGCAAGATCTGAAGGCGGATCGACTGGCTCATGCGTTTCCTATCGTTCTACCGGATTCGTGGGATATGCTGTTGCCTTTGTGACGTGGAGCACCCATCTTAAAGTGATTACTGCAAGTTGTCAACTTCCCAGACGACCGCCCCTTTGACCGCCTTTTGACGAAGACGCACGGCAATGCCCGACATATTGCACTTCGAAGCCGATGCCGCCCTCGACGCGATGCTGCAGGTCTTCTGGCGTCAGGGTTTCAAGCACACCACCACGAAACAACTTGCCCAGGCGGCCGGCATATCAGAGAGCTCTCTGTTCAACACGTTTGGCAGCAAACGAGACGTATTCCAGCGATGCGTCGAACGTTATCGTGCAGCGACTCGCAGAATGAACCGGATGCTGGAGAGAGAGGACTCGGCCTTGGGGGGCATCCGAGATTACTGGGAGTTCATTTGTAACTATGCTTGCGACGAGTCCGACGGTCGGGGGTGTCTGATCACAAATGCCTCGGTCGAGCAGTCCGAGGATCCAGAGATGTCGCGGTTGCTGAAGCGGATTCACCGAGAAAGCGAATCCGCCTATCGCCAGACTCTGGATCGAGCAATCGAGCTGGGAGAAATCCGTGAGGACGCCGATACCGAAGCTCTGGCGCAGTTTTTGTTGCACAGCACCCAGGGAATCCGGGTGCTTGCCCGACTCCGGCCGTCAAAGGCAAAGATGCAGAACATCGCGAGCCTTACGCTGAGTGTCCTGGATCAGTATCGAACGAACTGATGCCTTGTAGAGTCTTGGCGCGAATTGCTTCGGTGTCGGCATCGGATGCTCGGCTTTCGAGGCTTGGGCGAGTCTAGTTCTTCTTACCAGGTTGAGCTGGCTCCCACACGAAGCCAATGGGTTCGATGCGGCTCGCCAACAGTCTATTGCGCCGGATTTCGAGTTCGTCGATTCTTGCTTTGAGTCGCCGTGTCTCAGATGATTCACTTTTTTCAGGAGCCTGCCCATTTGCGACCAGAGTCGCTCTAAACTGTTCCAATTCCAGCGTAACCTCCGAGATTTCGATGAGCAGACTGTTGACGCGCGCTGCATTCATTTCGGCGGCATTCCGTGCAGCTGTCTCAGCCTCTCGTTCGCGTTGAATGGTGAGTGCGACGGTTGTCGAACCGATTGCTATGCTAATGAGAAGCATCGCCACTGCTGCGCTGAGAATCGCAACAGTTGGTCTCCTCTTGCACCACCGCCAGAGACGGGCAGCTCGCGAAATGGGCCGTGCCCGGATTGGCTCGCTGCTTAAATGCCGCCGCAAATCGTCGCTCAGTGCTTTCGCTGATTGATATCGCTTTTCCGGGTTCTTCTCCATGCATTTGAGGCAGATCGTCTCCAAGTCTTTCGGCACCCGGTCATTCAACGCCCTGGGCGAACGAGGCTCTTCGTTTAGCACTTGATGTAAAAGCATTCGTGTCGTGCCGCGGAACGGCAATTCGCCAGTCAGCAATTGAAACAAGATCACGCCCAAGGAGTACACGTCACTCCGCCGATCTGCCTCGTGGCCTTCTCCTTTGGCTTGTTCGGGCGACATGTATGCGGGGGTACCGAGAATTCGGCCCTCGACGGTCATCGTGATCTCGCCCGCTTCCCGCTTGGCCAGACCGAAGTCCATCAGATGCGGTTCGCTATGTTCGTCGAGCATGATGTTGCTGGGCTTCACATCGCGGTGAACCACACCTTGCTCATGGGCGTAGTGCAGCATGTTGGTCAACTTGACGCACAACTCGGCAGCCTCTCGGACGGTTGGTTGTTCGCCGCCGCTGAGCCAATCGCCCAACGTCATGCCTTCCACAAGATCGCTCACGATGTAGACCGTCTCGTCCTGACGGCCGACTTCGTAGACGCTCACGATGTTTGAGTGCCGCAGTTGAGCAGCCGCGCGGGCTTCGCGTAGGAATTGCTCGATCTCTTCGGGCAATAATTGATCCTTGCGCGGAATCTTCAGCGCAACGCTGCGATCAAGCTGTGTGTCTCGGGCCTTCCAGACGGAACCGAACGCACCGACGCCAATTTCCTCGATCAGCTCAAAGTGGCCCAGTCTCAGAACGCCACTGGGAGCCACGTGAGTCGCCGCCGTCGTGTGACTCACGAGCGAAAAATCACTGCCACAAGCCGGACAAATCTTCTCGGCCAACAGATCCTCGTCGACGACCTCAAGCGGGTTCTGGCAATGTGGACAGCGGATTTGCATTCACCGTGGCCCTTCAGAAGCGCAACCCTTCCCAGACATCTGACGGTGGTGGCGTCCGTCTTTGTATCTTACAAATCACGAAATCGAATTGCGCGGGGACAACGGCAGGCGGTCTCACGTCGTGGTTGCAGCACTAGACGGGGGACAAGCCGGAGCGAATCGACGCTTGGCACCAGTGCCGCGGCTGGGACAGCCGTGCAAGTCGCGTCACAGAAACATAGCCGGCTAAGGACCCTTGGTATCGACGTCGGACGCCGTTCTGCGCTGCCAACCTGGCTCGGTGACAGGTGGCTCGGACGATGGTTCAACAAGCGTTCCATATAGGTCGGGTCGGCGTGCGCGAATGTAGCGCCGGCCGCTCGATTGGACGATCTTCTCGGCCGCGCACAGGGCGACGGTCACGTCGTCGCCCAGGTTGGTGCATTCGCCAATCACTTCGCCGAATGGATCGAGAATCATCGAGTTGCCGTTGCGGACCTGGTCGTCATCGATGCCGATGGGATTGGTGAAGACGGCGTAGATTCCGTTGTCATACGCGCGGGCCGGCAGCCAGCGCATCAACCAACCGCGGCCTTTGGGGCCATTCAATTCCATCCGCAGCGCCGCCGGATCGCGCTCCCGGTTATCCCACAACTTGGGATCGACGAGGCCGCGGCCCGGCATGACGGACGGCAGGCATCCGGTCACGTGCGGCATGAACACAATCTCTGCACCCGCGAGCGCCGCAATTCGTACGTTCTCGACGAGATTGTTGTCGTAGCAAATCAGGATCGCACACCGGCAACCGTTCAAGTCGAACACGCAGAAGTCGTCGCCCGAGGAGAGATGCGGATTCACGAACGCGTGCAGCTTGCGAAACTTGGCTACGATCTCTTCGCCCGCCGCGCAAACGTAGGTATTGTAGATCTTCTCGCCGTCCCGTTCGAACAGCCCCGCCAATACGGGCACGCCGAACTCGCCGGCGATCTCGATCAGTGCGCGACAGCTAGGACCGTCGGGAACGGGCTCGGCCAGATCGGCAAGCTCGGCCTTCGACAGAGCCTGGACGAAAGAGTACGCCGAGATCGAGCACTCGTGAAAACTGACAATCTCGGCTCCGCCTTCGACCGCCTGCCGCGTCAGTTCGCGGATGCGGCCGAGATTGAATTCTTTGTCGCCGTTTCGATGCTCGAACTGGGCAGCGGCAATGCGAACGTCTTGCATCAGCGACCTCGACGAAGTGCAGAGGGCCGAGAGCCCAGAGCATAGGGCCAGAGTATTGCTCTCAGCTTCTCGGTGGTAGGGAAGGCCGGCGGCGAATTTCGGACAGCCGAGGCGAGAGAGATGATGAAGCAGGGTTGCCTCTGGCTCTCTGCTCTCAGTCCTCCGCTTTCCGCCACTCACCCCCAGAAACGTTCGCCGTGCCAGTTGACGCTGGGCAGCGTCTCAATGTCCACGTCACCGTTGACCTTGGTTTGGCAGGCGAGTCGCAACTCTTTGCCTTCGTCTTCATGGCTCATTTTTGTCAAGAACGTGATCGGGCCCAGCATGATCCGCAAGCGTTCCCACAATCCCGGCCGGCTGACATTGGGATCGTCTTTTTTCACCAGAACCTTGCAACTGCCACAGTTGCCGAAGCCACGACAATTGAAGACCCGATGGGGTCCCCAGTACAGCTCGACGCCGTTCTTCAGGGCCTGTTTGCGCAGATTGGATCCCTGCGGAATTTCGATAGTCTTCTTCTCGTTCACAAACTTGACGCTGGGCATGGACGCCTTCCCGACTGAATAGAGCACTCACATTGACCGCGTATCGGACCACGTTTTTGAATGATACTGCTGCAAAAAGGGCAGTTCCACATTCAGCGGCGACCGGCTCGCCGATTCTCGATTTCGGGAATCAGACACCCAAAAAGCTTGCGATCGACATGCCGCCGATCGCAGGGTGTCTGCAGCGGCAGAGTTCAATGTTTCACATTTTCTTCTACAATCAGTGACTCACCCCCCGTCTCACTGAGCGTAACCCCGAGTTGATCGGCCGACATCGAGGAAACCAACCATGGAATGCCGCATCGAATCGACCGACTGGACCGCAGTTGCAACAGACTGGCTGGTCGTGCCATTCAGCGAGGATGGCGAGTCGTCCGGATCGATGACAAGGCTCGACGAGGCACTCGGCGGCCAGTTGGCGCGACTACGTGAAACCGGCGACTTGACCGGCAAGATCGCCGAGACCCTGGCAATTCGTGACGTGCCCGCAATTGCCGCCGCCCGGCTGTTGCTGGTGGGCGTCGGGAAGTCGCAGGATTTGACATCCGCTGACTACGATCGGGCGATGATGACTGCCGCCCGACAGATCTCCGACAAGAGCGATCGCAACGTGGCTGTCGCCTTGCCCGAGAACTCCGGCAAGCTGTCGGCACAGGATTGTGCCCAAATCGCGGCAGCCGCCTTCCAAATCGGGTGCGTGGGCCAGGATCTCTACCGCAACCCTCCGAGCCGGCATCAGTTCCAGACGCTCACCATGTTGAGCGGCGACGGGACGCAAGTCGAAGCTTCGTTACGCAAGGGCGGCATTCTCGGCGAGGCCGTCAATCTGACGCGGGAGTTGGTCAACCGGCCGGCCGGCGAGATCTACCCGGAAAGCTTCGCCCAACGAGCGGGCGAACTGGCATCCGAGTACGGTCTGTCGTTCGACGTTCTCGACGAGAGTCGACTGCAGAGTGAGAAAATGGGGTCTCTCCTCGCCGTTGCCCAAGGCAGCGAGCGGCCTCCACGTGTGGCGGTGCTGGAATACCTCAAGGGTGGGGAAACGGCTCCTACTTTGGCATTGGTGGGTAAAGGTGTGACGTTCGATAGCGGCGGCCTGTCGATCAAGACCAACGAAGGCATGAAGACCATGAAGTCCGATATGGCGGGCGCCGCCACCGTGTTGGGAGCCATGGTTGCAATCGCGCGACTCGAGTTGCCCGTCAACGTGGTGGGCTACATGGGGCTTGTCGAAAACATGGTGAGCGGCCGTTCCTACAAACTCGGCGACGTGCTGACCGCTCGAAACGGCGTGACGATCGAGGTGCTCAACACGGACGCCGAGGGCCGGCTGGTGCTGGCCGACGTGCTCAGCTACGCAGTCGATCGGGGCGCCGATCGTTTGGTCGACCTGGCGACCTTGACGGGTGCCTGCGTTGTGGCGCTCGGCGAAGACGTCACTGGCACATTCGCCAACGACCAATCCTGGTCCGACGAGGTTCTGGCGTCAGCGGCGGCATCTGCCGAAGACGCCTGGCCATTGCCCATGTTCGATCATTTCGCCGATCTGCTCAAAAGCGACGTGGCTGACGTCAAGAACGTCGGCGGTCGCTGGGGCGGAGCGATTACCGCCGCCAAGTTTTTGGAGAAGTTCGTATCTGGCAAGCCTTGGGTCCATTTGGACATCGCCGGCCCATCGTTTGCATCGAGTAACAAACCAACTCGCGAAGGCGGAGCCACCGGCTGCATGGTCCGCACGCTGGTGGAATTGGCCCGGCGGCAAGAAGGGTAGCATCGGCTGCCGTGGTCCACATCCTCAGATAGCGTTTTCAACGCTGCTCGACAACTAAGGAGAGTCGATGCTGTGGGAAGTTGAGATTCGTCCGGCGCCTGGTCAGGTCGATCGCGAGGCGGCGCGTGTCGAGGCCGAATGCCGCGAATGGGGGATCGGCTCGGTCACGCAGGTCGAGACGGCACGATCGTTCTTGATCGAAGGCGAGTTGCAGATCGATGCGGTGCGTCGGGCCGCCGCTAGTCTGCTCGCCGACTCGGTCGCCGAGACCCATGACGTGCGACGAATCGATGCGGAGGGAAACGGCACCACCGGCCAAGATGAGTGGCGGCTGGTGAATGTTCTGTTCAAACCGGGTGTCACCGACAACGTCGCTCAGAGCACCAAGACGGCCCTCGCCGAGACCGGCCTGACGGTCAACGGTGTCGCGACTTGCCGAAAGTACTGGTTCAACGCCAGCGCCGATACGTCCGACCTGCAGCGGCTGGCAGCCAAGGTGCTCGCCAACGACGCGGTCGAACAGGTAATTCAAGGGCCGCTGCAACTGGCCAGCTTGGCCGTGGGTTCGGAGTACGAATTCCAATTGATCACAATCCCCCTGCGAGGAATGGGCGAAGACGAGCTGCTGCGGTTGAGCCGCGATGGCCAACTGTTTCTCAACACCGTTGAGATGCAGTCGATCCAGCGTTACTACATGGAGCTTGACCGCGACCCGACCGACATCGAACTGGAGACGCTGGCCCAGACCTGGAGCGAACATTGTTCTCACAAGACGTTAGCCGGCAGAATCAGCTACCGCGATGAGCACGGCGAGCGATCGTTCGAGAACATGCTCAAGGAGACGATCTTCGCGGCAACCGAGACAATCCGAAAGCGTCTGGGAGACGACGATTGGTGTGTCAGCGTGTTCGAAGATAACGCCGGCATCGTCACGTTCGACGAGCGAAACAACGTCTGTATCAAAGTCGAAACGCACAATCATCCTTCGGCGCTGGAGCCTTACGGCGGTGCAAATACCGGTCTCGGCGGCGTGATCCGCGACCCGCTGGGAACCGGATTGGGGGCCCGGCCCGTCTGTAACACCGACGTGTTTTGCTTCGCCCCGCCGGACACTTCGCACGAGGATTTGCCGCCGGGAACGCTGCACCCGCAAGTCGTCGCCCGGGGCGTGGTGGCTGGAGTCCGCGACTACGGCAACCGGATGGGAATCCCCACCGTCAACGGCGCGGTGCTGTTCGACGAGCGGTACCTGGGCAACCCGCTGGTTTTCTGCGGCAACGTGGCCATGATTCCGGTGGACAAGTGCGAAAAGGATTTGTCGCCGGGCGACTTGATCGTGGCCGTCGGCGGCCGCACCGGTCGCGACGGCATTCACGGCGCAACTTTCTCCTCCGCAGAACTGACTCATGAAAGCGAGTCCCTTTCCGGCGGCGCGGTGCAAATTGGCGACGCGGTGACCGAAAAAATGCTGGCCGACGTCGTGTTGCAGGCGCGCGATCGTAACCTGTATTCGGCCATCACCGATTGCGGTGCCGGTGGATTCAGTAGCGCGGTCGGCGAAATGGGCGAACAGACCGGCGCCGAAGTCTGGCTCGAACGGGCGCCGCTCAAATACGACGGTCTGTCCTACACCGAAGTCTGGATCTCCGAAGCCCAGGAGCGAATGGTGTTGGCGGTCCCGCCGGCATCCGCCGACGAACTGCTGCAGCTGTGCGGCTCGGAAGGAGTGGAAGCCACGGTGATCGGTAAGTTCACCGACACCGGCCGGTTGGTCCTGAAGTACCGCGATCAACAAGTCGGCGACTTGTCGATGCAGTTCATGCACAAAGGCCGACCGCCCGTTGTTCGCGACGCGGTCTACGAGCCGATCGTCGATGCGCCGCAAGACAGCTTGCCCGCGCGTGAGCAATTCGACGACGATCTCAAGTCCATTCTTGGCTCGTTGAACGTGTGCAGCAAGGAATGGATCATTCGGCAATACGATCACGAGGTGCAGGCCGGCAGCGTTATCAAGCCCTTGGTCGGCCTCGAATGCGACGGACCGTCCGACGCTGCTGTCGTCAGGCCTGATTTGACGTCGAATCGCGGGTTGATCGTCGGCTGCGGCATCAACCCGCACTACGGCGATCTCGATCCGTATTGGATGGCCGCCTCGGCCATCGACGAAGCGGTGCGGAATTGCATTGCCGTCGGCGCCGACCCGCGGCGGATCTGCATCCTCGACAACTTCTGCTGGGGCAACACCGAGCGGCCGGAAGTGCTGGGCAGCCTGGTGCGGGCAGCACTGGCCTGTCAAGACGTGGCCACCGCGTTCTCCACACCGTTTGTCAGCGGAAAAGACAGCCTGAACAACGAGTTCTCCTACGAAGACTCAGATGGCAACCGGCACACGGTCGCCATTCCGCCGTCGCTGCTGATCACGGCTTTGGGACAGATCGATGATGTTTCCACCGCCGTCACGATGGATCTCAAAGAAGCGGGAAACCGGCTCTATCTGGTCGGCCCCACCCATGACGAACTGGGCGGGAGCCACTTTGCGGCAATCAACGGTTTGCAGGGGGGCCAAGTTCCGCATGTCGACCTGCAAAACGCGCCACGATTGTTCGAGGCGGTGCATGCCGCCATCTCACAAGGCTGGGTTCGCAGTTGCCACGATCTGAGCGAAGGGGGACTGGCTGTGGCCGCCGCAGAGATGTCATTCGCCGGCGGATTAGGCCTCGAGCTGTCTCTGACAGAACTGGCCAAGTCATCCGGCATCAACGAACCGGCGGTGCTGCTGTTTTCTGAAAGCAACACGCGGTTCTTGATGGAGGTGCCATTCGAACACGCGAGCAACTTCGAGCACGAGTTCGCGCATTTGCCGTTCGCCTTCCTTGGCAAAGTCGTCGATGGCGAACGGGTGCGGATCGAGTCAACGGACGGCGTCGCCGTAATCGACTCCCCCTGGCGGGAACTGAAGAACGCCTGGAAAGCGCCGCTGGCCTGGGACTGACAGACCAGCGCACTCGAATGGTTTACCAGGAAGCGTCGGCTGCGCTGAGTCGATCACTACGATCTACTCGGCTTACGACTCGTCCTTTGGCGACTCTTCCTTAGGTTCGGGCGCGGGACTCTTGCCCAGGCGCATCGTGACTTTCTCGGTGATGCTCTGCTCGACCGAGCCGCGGCGGGTGTCCATCGTTTTGACGAACATTTGCGTGCCGACTGATTCGACGAGGTGACCGGTCACGGCGTCGAACAGGATCGTGGCTTGACCCTCCTGGTCACCGAGTTCTACTTCAGTGGTCGCCTCTTCGGCCGGATCGAAGAACAGTTCGGTTTCGGCTTCGAGCTTCACCAGCTTTGCGCCGTCTTTGTCTGCCTCGCCGGCGTAGGAGAAAGTGGTCTCGGTCGTTTGGATGCCTGCCCCCGGCTCTTCGTTTTCGAAGGTCTGCGTCCAGGTCACGTCGTCGTTGACGGCGTCTTCGGGAAGCGGGAGCACCATCTGCCTGATGATCTGTTGAATGCCCTTTTCGCTGAACGTGTCCAATCCGGGCAGGCCGCCTCCACCACCTCGTCGACCGCGGCGCTGGCCATCGCCACCCTCTTGCTCGTCATCGCCACCGAACATCTGCTTGAGCGCATCGGGGAACTCGATGTCGGTCACGCCGCCCAGCGGGGAGACATTCATCGTGAATGCCTGGTTGAGCATGCCGTCAAGCAGCGGTTTGATCTGGCCGATGATGGGGTTATCTTCTTCAGGCAGTTGGGCGGAGTCGAGTTCGATGTCCGGCATTCCCGGGAAGGGCATCTTGGCTTTCATTTGGATGCGATCGACCGTCAGTCCGATGGTTGCCGATCCGTCGCTGTCGACCTCTTGAACGTTCCAAGTGACGTCGAAGGCCATGTTCATCCCCAGCTTCAACTCGTTGCCGTTGATGTTCATCGTGCCGTCGATTGCACGATCGAGCACGTAATTGAGCTGCTCGCCCTTCTCGAACTTCCAGCGTAGCTTCTGGTCGGCGCGGGCGTTGGTAGCGGCGGCCACCATCAGAATTGCGGAACACAAGACTGCCACACGTGCTATGCGAATGCTGTTCATCAGTTTCTCTCAGCCCAAGTTGTACAATGATTACCGCCAGGGGCGGAACGCGACTCATTGTATCGGCGTCTCCAGCTGGCGGCAAATTCGTTTTGATGCTGCCGTCAGTCCCTAGGTACAATCCCGGCGTCGAGTACCAGCCCAGAACAGTAGCCAGGAGAAGCAGGATGTCGGAGCGGATCACGAGTCTCGAGGACTACCGCGAACTGAGAAAATCGTTCCGCTGGCGGACACCTGCGAGCTTCAATTTCGGTGCCGACGTGGTCGACGCTCACGCCCGTACCCGGCCTGACGCGACAGCCATTTTGTGGATCGGCCCGGAGGGGGAGCGGACGGTCACCTTCGCCGAGATCGCCGAGAGATCGAGTCGTGTCGCGGCCGCGCTGGCGTCGGTGGGAGTCGCCAAGGGGGACAAGGTCCTGGTGATCCTGCCACGCGTCGTCGCCTGGTGGGAATCGTTGCTGGGGCTGCTCAAAGCCGGCGCGGTGTCGGTGCCCGGCACAACGTTGTTGACGGCCAAGGACATCGCCTATCGGGTGAAAGCTGCCGAGGCGACCGCCATCATCACCGACGCCGAAGGCGCCGCCAAGGTCGATCAGGTTGCCGACGACCTGCCGACGCTGCAGCATCGCATCGTAGTCGGCGAGTCGCGGCCGAGTTGGGAAGACTACGAACAGATCGTGGCCGACGCCGATCCACAATCGCATAGCGCAGAGACTGTTCCCGCCGACCCGGCCCTGGTCTATTTCACTTCGGGAACGACCGGCCTGCCGAAGATGGTGCTGCACACACAGGCCAGCTATGGAATCGGACATGAAGTGACCGGCCGGTTCTGGCTCGACCTGTCTGAAACCGATCTGCACTGGAACGTTTCCGACACCGGCTGGGCCAAAGCCGCCTGGTCGAGTCTGTTTGCACCTTGGATCTGCGGGGCGGGATTGTTCGTGCAGCACAGCCTCGGCAAATTCGATCCTGCGGACGTACTGAAGTATCTAGCCGAGTATCCCATCACGACCATGTGCTCCGCTCCCACCATCTATCGCTTTCTGGTGCAGCAAGACTTGGATGACTTCCAGCCGCAGTCGTTGCGACACTGCGTGGCTGCCGGCGAACCGCTCAATCCCGAAGTCATCGCTGTGTGGAAGCAGGTGACCGGATTGACGGTTCGAGACGGTTTCGGCCAGACCGAGAGCGTACTATTGTGCGGCAACTTTCCCGGCGTCGAGGTGAAGCCTGGTTCGATGGGGCTGCCGACCCCTGGCATCGATTTGGACGTCGTCGACGACACCGGCGGACGGCTACCGCCAGGTGAAGAGGGAGACGTTGCGGTCAGTGTCGAGCCGGACAGGCCGGTGGGGCTGTTCCAGGAATACTGGCACAACGATGCCGAGAACGCCACATCGTTCCGCAACGGTTGGTACTTGACGGGCGACCGGGCCTACAAAGATGAAGACGGTTACTTCTGGTTCGTGGGGCGCGGCGACGATGTCATTACAAGTTCGGCTTATCGCATCGGCCCGTTTGAAGTCGAAAGCGCGTTGATCGAGCATGCCGCCGTCGTCGAAGCGGCGGTGGTCGGTAAGCCCGATCCCGTCCGCGGGCAGATCGTCAAAGCCTACGTGGTGCTGGCCGCCGGCGTAAACGGCTCCGACGAGTTGAAGGCCGAGTTGCAGGAATACGTCAAGCAGTCGACGGCGCCCTACAAGTATCCCCGCGAGATCGACTTCCTCGACGAACTGCCCAAGACGACCAGCGGCAAGATTCGACGTGTCGAGTTGCGCGAACAGGCTGCCCGGTAAACGGCCGTCGAATAGGACTTCAACACGGCTGTGCGGCGAGCACCATGTCGAGAAACTCGGCAGACGACTCCTCGGGATAGGCCGAGTCGCCAAAGATCGACGCGCTTTCCTTCATGTCGGCGCGGCAAGACTCGGCCAATGCGGCCAGGTCGGCGTCGTTCGCGCCGAAAACCGATCGCAAGAACTCGCGCAGCAGATCCAGTTTGATGGGTGCCGGTGCAATCAGCGCGTCGCCCATCAAGTTGCCCGCCACCACGCACCGCGACAGGGGCTGGGGGTTGCTGCCTTTGCTGTGATGATCGCCGACGGCAATCACCATGTGCTCCGGCAGGTCCCATTTCTCCAGCAACCGCGCACCAAACTCCGGATGCGCGAAGCCGAACAGTTGCTGCTCAGCATTGATCAATGCCGGTCCGTGTCGGTTCTCGACGTAGGCCGGGCAGTACTCGTCTGCTGCAGCCTGCGCAAGCGCCAGAACGCCGACATCGGCGAGCAGCCCGGCCGTGTATGCATCGTTCTCTTCAACCCCATCCAAGCGCTTGGACAGGTGCCCGGCAACGGTCGCCATGGCCAGCGCGCGGGGCCAGTAGTCGCTGGCAAGAGTCTTGTGCACACCCTTCGTAAGCGTGTCGACCAATGAGAACGTGACGGCAAACATCCGCAACGACTTCTGGCCCAGGTAGGTAGCCGCGTGGCGGACGCTGGAGATTTGACGTCCGAGTCCGTAGAGCGACGAATTCACGACCCGCAGGATTCGCGTTGCCAGCGCGGGGTCCCGTTCGAGGCAGGCGACGACGTCCTTCATCTTGAAGTTCGGGTCGCGCGTCAGCGAAAGGATTCTCTGTGCGACCGACGGGGAAGACCGCAGGCAATCGATGCCGTCAATGAGCCGGTCCATAGCATCGGTGTTTTCGGAGACGCTCATGATTGCAGTGCTCGCGGGAGAATTGTTCGGCTTTTTTGCAGTGCAGCGCATACACAGACAGGACGAAAACGGAGATAATGCCGGCCGAGCGGGCAGTGCCCGAAGCCCCGTCCTGCATAATAACTAGGACGTCAGGCGGTGTTTGGAGAGATTTCGGGGACGAAATTAGTCAAAAACTTCCGAATTCCGGCGAAGGGGTCGGGATTTGTGGGCTAGGGTTGAGTTGCCAGTTCACAACACGGGCGTTCGCCTCCATTTATCGGTTACGGGCCGCAAGACAATTCCTGGTCGTCCTCTTCACTTGGGATGCTGAAATCGATGGCTACACTTCCCACCGCCGATGAACTCCGAAAACTCCCGCTGCGAGCGCTGCTTGCCTATACGGCTCGCTGTGCGCAACGCGTCCAGGGCTTGTATGAGGTCGAGCCCGGACACGCCAATGCCGGGCGCTGCACCGCCGCGGTGGATGCTGCGATTCTGATCACACTGAACTTCGCTGCCGGTAAAGACATTCAGCCCGAACAGGCCAGTGAAGCTGAAGAGGCGGTGATCGAGGCGGTCGTTGCTGCGCGCAGTGCTGATACTCCAAACCGATCATCGGCCTTGTCGGCAAACGCGGCCTATGCAGCCGTCAATGCCATGCACATGGCCCTGGCATCGCGGAACCCGAGCACGCGTGCCATCGATGCCAATAAAGCGGTGCTGGCGGCGGTGACCACGGCCGATGCCGCCGAGGCAGCCGACCCTGCGATCAAACAGGCCCTGTTGCACGACTACCGGGTCTTGCGTCGGCTGGGTTTGGGCGGATTCCCGGAAATCGGCAAACCCGTCGACCCGGGTCCGAAGGGCCCGCTGGGTGGTCTGAACTGCTCCAATTCTCGATCGGGAGGCGGAAGCCAGGTCGACAATGAGGAACTCGAACGTCTCCGCGAGGAACACAAAGAACTCGAACAGCTGCGCAAAGAAAATGCCGAGCTCCAAAAGGGCCGCGCAGAAGTCGAAAAGCAGTTAGCCGACTTCGAACTGCTCAAGAAGCAGCTGACCGGGCTGGAAGAAATCAAGAAGAGGTTCGACCAGGAGCGCAAACAGCTCGATGCCGATCGCAAATCCTTCGACAAGGAATGCAAAGAAACCCGCAAGCAGCTCAAAGAGTCGTTCCAACTCGATGAAAAAGTCAAAGCCGACATGGAGGACGTCAAACAGAAAAGCAGCCAGCTCGCCGGCGCGCAGAAGGAACTCGATGCCGCCCAAAAGGAGTTGAAATTGGACCAGAAGGAACTGAAAAAGCAGGCGCTGGCTCTCGACAAAGAGCGGCAGAAATTCGAGAAGGAACAGCACAAGTTCGCCGACCAACAGGCAGAAGCCGGACACGAAGCTGACGGGCCGAACAAAGCCGAATTCGAAAAATCGCTCAAGAAACTGGATACCGAGCGTGCCAAACTTCAGTCGAGCCAGGATAAGCTTCAAGCCGACGTCGCCGCATTTCACGAAGAGCGCGCGGAGTTCGACCGGCACCGTGCCGAACTCGAAGCCGAACTGGCACAGCTCGATGCCGACAAGCAGCAGATGCGCAAAGCATCCAGTGAGCTCGAACAGATCATCCGCAAGCTCCCCGCTCTGCAGGAAGCGGTCGAAGCCTGAGCGGGTGAACGTTCTTCGCAGCTGTATCTAGTCCAAATGGCACAGTGAAACCGTTGGACTCGTGGATGAACCACGGGGACGCAGCCAGAGGGCCGCACCCGAACCCTGCGTTCTTGGTTCCGACTCTTCTGAGCGTTGTGGTCTTCGTGGCCTTGTGGTCAATCCCGCTGAATCGCTTCACCGTTCACAACGCAATGGGCAATTTCGGTTGAAGTTGTCCGCAGAATCTGGGCAAGCAGTCACCGCTTGTTCCGCGCACCGCAGAGTGTCACAATCGCGGTTGGTTCCCACCCGTGAGAGGCGACACCATGCGACGCTGCCCGACGATGACACTTATGCTCGCGGTCACTCTCGTGCTCTCTGGCACCGTGCAGGCCGACGAGACGACGCTCGATGCTCAACAGGTGGCTCGCCGGCGGGCGGGAAACGCACTGGGCCTGTACGCCAAGCTGCTGTGTTCGGGCGTGTTTGTCTGCGAGCGAGAGCCGCAGGAGTTTATCGAAAACGACCTGCAGCGCGCCGGTTTACCGCTCCCGGGATGGGATGCCATCAAGGTGCGGGTTGACCGCACGGGACAATCGGTCACGTTGAGGTTCAAAGCTTCTTCAAAGTGGGGGGATCTTCCCCCGCGGACTGCTGTCTTCAACGGGAGCCAAGGATGCACGCTGTTGCCGCTCGGCGAGGAGCGCGTCTTTTTCAAACCGGTGGCCGTCGAATCTGCGCTGCCTCCCGCGTCACAACAGGCGTGGCCGTTGGGCGACGTGTTGCCGGATGCCCCGCTGCCCGCAGAAGTCGACGAACCCGCTCTGGCTGCGGCGCTCGACTTCGCCTTCGATGACTCGCAGCAATCGGTGCCGCAGAACACGCGCGCCATCGTGGTTTTGCACGAGGGACGACTCATCGCCGAGCGTTACGCCGACGGTTTCGATCAGCACAGCCGCCACGTCTGCTGGTCGATGGGCAAGAGCATCACGGCGGCGCTGGTCGGCCTGCTTGTGGGAGAATCGCACTTTGATGTTGATGATCCCGCGCCAATTCCCCAGTGGCGGCAGCGGAACGATCCGCGCGGTGCGATTACCATTGCCGACTTGCTGCATATGAGCGGAGGATTGAAGTTCGGGCGCGGGACGGCTCAAAACGGGCTGTACTTCACCGAAGGCGACCACCACACGGCAGTCTACTTCGGGGCGGTCAACGTGTTCGACTACTCCGTCGCTCGCGAGTTGGAGCACCCGCCCAACACGGTGTGGCGATACCGTAACTGCGATCCGCTCGCGCTAGGCAGCATCGTACGCAATACCGTCGAAGCCGGCCGTGGCGACTATCTGAGTTATCCGCAGCGGGAACTGTTCGACAAGATCGGTGCGCGCAACTTTGTGCTGGAAGTCGACGCCTGGGGCAACTTCATCATGACCGGGTTTGACTACGGCACAGCCAGGGACTGGGCCCGGTTCGGATTGCTGCACCTTCAAGACGGGGTGTTCGCCGGTCAGCGCGTGCTGCCGGAAGGTTGGGTCGACTTCATCCGCGCACCGGCCCCTGCCAATGAGGCGAAGAACTATGGCGGGCTGTTCTGGCTGAACGCCGGCGGACAATACGAAAAACTGCCGCGCGACATGTATTGGCCGGCCGGCCATCACGGGCAGGTCGTCATGACCATTCCATCACACGACATGGTGATTGTGCGAATCGGCCACAGTGCTTTGGGCGGGTTCGGCCCGTACATTGCCGAGGTGACTCATCGGATTCTCGCATCAGTCGAGGCGGGAGATGAATGAGCGCAGCGCCTTGTTTTATCTCACGGGAACGGGTGGCCGCGAATGAGTTCAGAACGGCAAAGCTACCGCGCGCGGTGGCTGTTTCCCGTCGACGCCGAACCGATCGAGAACGGCACGATTGAGATCGAAGAGGGCCGCATCACAGCCGTGCATGCGCGGCTCGATCCCGCCGCTCGAGATCTGGGAAACACGGCGCTCATTCCGGGGCTGGTCAATGCGCACACGCATCTCGAATTCAGCGATCTGGGCAGACCAATTAGTCCATCTGCGCCGTTCACCGGCTGGATTCGCGCACTCGTTGCGCATCGTCGGGATCGGGTGGCACTACCAGGCAGCGTGATCTCGCAAGGAATCAGTGAGTCGGTGCGATGCGGTGTGACCACCGTCGGAGAGATCGCAACGACTGATGATCCCTACGGCGGCGAGGGGGACGACCAACCTACACTCGTCGTCTTTCGCGAGTTGATCGGTCTGCCTCGCGAGCGAATGGATGGGCAATTGGCGATCGCTCGCCGGCATCTCGAACAGTCGGCCGCAAACCGAGAGACGGTCATTGCCGGGTTGAGTCCGCATGCACCGTATAGCGTTCATCCAGAGTTGTTCGGCGAACTGGCCCGTCTGGCTGCAAAGTACGATGCTCCGCTGGCCGTTCACCTGGCTGAAACGCGGGCTGAATGGGAGTTGCTGGCACAAGGCACCGGCGAGTTCTTTGAGATGCTCAAAGCGTTCGGCGCCTGGGATGCCGGGGCCATTCCGCGCGGCAGCCGTCCATTGGACTACATCCAAGCGATGCAGGACGTTCGGCGGGCGCTGGTCATCCACGGCAACTACTTGAGTGCGGCTGAACTCGACTTCGTTGCGGAGCGCGAACAGTTCACAGTCGTGTATTGTCCGCGTACGCACGCCTACTTTGGCCACGGGAACCATCCTTGGCGTCAACTGCTCAAGCGCCGCCACGACTCGGTCGCGCTGGGCACCGACAGTCGGGCGTCGAATCCCGATCTCGACTTATGGGGCGAAGTCCAGTTTTTGAAGCAGGCGTTCCCCGATGTCCTTCCGAGTCTGTTGCTTCGTATGGCAACACTCAACGGCGCTCACGCATTGGGAGTAGAAGCAGACGTCGGCAGCCTCACACCCGGCAAACGGGCCGACCTGGCACAAGTCGCGCTGGGAACTGGTGGCGCAGGAGACTCATCCTTGTTCGCGTCCGACAACCGGGTCGCGGCGACGATGCGCGCAGGTCGTTGGCTGGTTCGCAACTGACACACGCGAGGCCGCTTGGCCTGCGCGGCGCGTGGTTGAATTCGAACGTCGATTGGTTAAGGTAGCGTGTCGGTCATTCGAGACCGCTTGCGAAAGCTATACTTCCTTGTCAATTCAGCCACTGCAACGGACTGCCTCTATGAGCCCACGGATTGCCTTCGGAAAACCGGCGACAACGTTTCGGACGCTCACAGACGATTCATTCCTGCAGCAGCTAGCTTTCTCCAAGGCAGCCGCAGGCAAGTTCAAACAGGCAGCGCGGCAAGGTGACGCCGACGCGTTTGCACGCAGGCTCAAGAAGACGTCCGCACTGGCCCGGCCCGCCCGAAGAGGCAAACAGGTCAGCACCACGCCGGCTTCGGCCGGTTTTGCAAGCTGGTCTCAGCCGACTTCGGAAGGATCGGAATTGGTCGGGTTGCTGGAAGCGTTTGGTGCAGCCGGCAGACATGCCAAGAAGAAGAAGATCGCCGCATCCAGCAAGAAGAAATCGGCTCGCCCAGCACCGGCCGCCGACTTCGCCACGTTGGAACAGCAGCTCGGCAACGTGTTGGGCCGCGGGGACGAGTTGTCACCATTCGAGCTGCACGCGCTGCTGGAATTGCTGCTGACCAGCGGGAGCAAGCTGTCAAACGAAGTTCTCCTGCTTGCTTGGCGGACGGCACTGCAGGCAACGGTCGATCTCAGCGCCGAATCCGAGCAGTTCGCAGAGACGACCGTCGACTTGGATCAGCGGCTGCTGGTACTGGGCGAATTACGATTCTTGGGTGGGATGGTTTTCTCGGAGATTGAGGGAGCCGACAAACTATTGAAAGCGGGTCGCAAGTCGTTGGTTCAAGACCTGCTCGAGTCGACCGATAACGACGGTACGCCGCGAGCCGACCTGCTGGAACGACTGCCCTTGTGGATTGCGCCGCTGGTTCGCAGCTCGTACTGGTCGCGCGAGTTGGATCAGCCATTGTGGGACGCCGATGCTGAGGAACGGTTCCAGCAGCTACTCACGGCGGTCGCACAGTTCTGTCGGGTCGACGGCCGGGCAGCGCTGAGCAACGGATTCGGCCGCGACGTGGCCTCACTGCTGACATGGGCCTCGCCGCTTGCCGGCTGGAAGAAAAACTCACCGCCGGCGCGGCTGCTGTCGAACATTGCCAGTCAGAAGTCATCGGTCAAAAAACGAGACCGGTTGGCGGCTGAGGCGAAGTCCACGCGCAAGCGGCCCGTCATGCAGTCGGATTGGGCGAGATTGGCATGTTTGCGCAGCGACTGGTCGCCAGAGGCTGATTCGCTCGTCGTGGCCCACCATCGCGAGAAACCGCTGCTCGACCTGACTGCCTGCGGCACGCAGCTGTTGGAAGGTGTGTGGGACATCGATGTCTCGGTCGACGGCAAGCAACTCGAATTCACCGATCATTGGACTTGCACCTGCTGGTTTTCCGACAAGGACGCCGACTATCTCGAAGTGCAACTGACGTTCGACAGTGGCATCCAAGTTGAACGACAACTGCTGCTGTCGCGAAAGTCACACTTGGTGCTGTTGGCAGACGTTGTCTCCGGTGCCGGCGAAGAGCGGATCGACTACGTGTCGCGGCTGCCGCTCGTCTCGGGAATCGACGTGGACGCCGCCAAAATGACCCGCGAATGTCGGCTCAAGGCCGGCAACCGGCGAGCCCGAGCGTTTCCATTGGCGCTGCCCGCAGAGCGGGTGATGGGCACTCCCGGTGACTTCCGATTGGTCGATTCGGGTCTGGAACTGCGGCAGTCGGCGATTGGAGGCCTGTATGCTCCCGTTGTGCTTGATTGGGATCCCAGTCGAAGACGCAGCCCGGCAGATTGGAAGACTCTGACCGTCACCCAGCAGCGACAGGTGCTGAAATCCGATACAGCATCCGGCCACCGGTTGCTGCTAGGCGATCTGCACTTGTTCGTGTATCGCAGCGTCTCGAAGTCCCACGAGATCTCGCGGGCAGTCTTAGGCCATCACACCTCGAGTGAAACTGTGGTTGGGCAGTTCGACTCCGCGGGAGACGTAGACCCCATTCTGATCGTCGAATGACGGCGAATCGGAGTTCTTGGGGCTTGCCTTGATCCTCAGAGAAAAGGCAACAACACTGGCGGCGCAGAGAACGCGCGCCCGCACCACGAAGCTCGCCATCGGGGTCGGGCTTCACATTGCCGGTGGCGGGCCGCATACTTGAGTCGGGCTGTACCTGTTTGGGTTTGATCAATGTCGCAGACTGTCTTGGTTCGATACGGTGCAATTTCGGACGTCGCCCGGTTTCGCGTGGCGGCCAGCGGTCCGATCGATCGCGGTGCGCGGGTCGTGATCCGAAGTCCGCGCGGCGTTGAGGTCGGCACCTTGTTGGACGCCGTTGTGTCGAGCGATCCGGATAGCAACGGTGCTGAAGAGTTCGACTTGCGAGTGCTCCGCCGTTCTACAGCCGACGACGAAGCCCGACTGGCCGAGTTGCGAGGCCGCGCCGAAGCAGACTTTGCCGCGTGGCGCCGCCGAATCGAAGAATGGAACCTCAAGCTGGAGTTGATCGACCTGGAGTGGATGCTCGAGGACGACAAGTTGGTGTTGTACGTGTTGAACGATCGCGGACCCGACTGCACGAAACTGGCATTGCAGGCCGCTGCAGCCGGGCTGGGGATCATCGAGGTTCAGCCGGTCGGCGCCGAAGGCTTGATGACGCTGGAGTCGAACGGCGGCTGTGGCAGCGGCGGTTGCGGCAATTGCAGTTGATGCCGTGCTCGAACCGGTTGTCTAATGCCTGGCCGTATGGACGTGGGATACCATGATGGTGCGTGCAAGCACGCACCCTAGGACGATTGCGAAGACTCAAATGATGACTGCAGACCTGTTCTCGAAACTTGATGAATCGCACACGTCTGCCGGGCCAGCAGAGGCGATCGACGGACTCATTGCATTACTGCGCGAGCAGAGAGACTATCACAAGCTGTTCGATGCATTGTTGATGAAGACGAAGTTTGAGATGAATCTGCCGCTCGGTCACCCGACCTCGTTTGATGATGTTCCGACCGATGAACAGTCGGGCTTCGAAGAACGATACGTGGCAGCGGCACGCGAAGTCGGCGACTTGCTTCTGGTCGATGGCGATCTCCAGCAGGCATGGATGTATTTCAGAACCATCCGCGAGCCTGAGCGAATCGCCGAGGCCATCGAGAATCTGGAAGTTTCAGCCGACGCAGATGAGCGAACCGAAGGCATCATCAACATCGCCTTGTACGAAGGGGCACATCCAGTCAAGGGTCTGGAAATCATGCTACAGACTCACGGAACCTGCAACACAATCACGGCGCTCGACCAGCAGATGCACCAGTTGCAGCCGCAGCAACGTCGCGCCTCGGCCGCCCTGCTTGTGCGACAGCTGTATCGAGACCTATGCCAGACCGTCGCCCATGAAATCGAGCGTAAGGAAGACGCAGCACCCCAGCATGCCTCGTTGGCGGAGTTATTGGAGGGACGCGACTGGCTGTTCGATGAGGGCAACTACCACATCGACGTCTCGCATCTAAACTCAGTCGTCCGCTTTGCGCGGTTCTTGGAACAGTCCGACACGGAACTGCGTCAAGTTGCCGAGCTGGCAGACTACGGCGGGAAGCTCGATCGCCAGTTTCAGTATCCTTCGGACCCGCCGTTTGACGACTTCTATCCCGCGCACCGGGCCTACTTTCGTGTGATCGCAGACGACGGCCGAGACGCTGGCTTGGACTATTTTCGCAACAAGCTGGCCGCCCCTGACGAGGAACAAGACCAGCCCATGCTGGCCTACGTGCTGGTCGATTTGTTGACGCGGGTCGGCCGGTTGGACGAGGCGCTGCAGACGGCCCAGCAACATCTGCAAGACGTCGAAGAGCAGGGCTTTTCCTTCGGACAACTCTGCCGGCAGGCGGGACGGCTCGATGTTCTTCGTGAAGCAGCCCGCCAGCGGGGCGACGCAGTGACGTACACGGCAGCGCTGATCGAAGAAAACGGCGATGCCGCGGCCCGCTAGACTGTTGTAGACGCCGCAGATACTGCCGCCTCCGATTCAGCGCCACAGATGCCGTATTGCCGGATGATTGTCGATGTCTTATCGCGAACAGAATCGAGCCGCGTGGGACCGTCTGGCACAGCACGAAACTCCGTTTGCCAAGGTGGCGACCGATGAGGAGTGCCGCGACCCGCTGGGAACACTCGACAGCCGCGGCTGGCTGCCTGATGACGTAAGCGGTCGAGACGTATTGTGCCTGGCTGCCGCCGGTGGTTGGCAATCGATTCTGTACGCAGCGGCGGGCGCTAACGTGACGGTTGTCGACATCAGCCCCGCCATGTTGCGTCTCGACAATCGCGAAGCGACCCGGCGGAATCTTCAAGTCCGAACCATCGAAGCCTCGATGGATGACTTGTCGATGCTTCATGACGCGAGCTTCGACATCGTGCACCAGCCAGTCAGCACCTGTTACGTGCCGGAGATTGGCAGAGTCTACACCGAAATCGCCCGCGTGCTGCGCGACGGCGGTCTGTACGTTAGCCAGCACAAGCAGCCAATCAGCCTGCAGATTGTCGGCCGCAGCGGTCCCGAGCATTATGTCGTGGGGGTGGACTACTATCTCGCCGGGCCGATTCCGCCGGGCAAAGACGTGTCGTATCGAGAGGCGGGTGCCACCGAATACCTGCACCGCCTGGAACAGATCGTTGGAGAGCTGTGTCGGTCCGGGTTTGTCGTCGAAGACTTCAGCGAGCCGTATCGAGCCGACCCGAAGGCACCCGCAGGGCACTACGGTCACCGCGGCCGCTTTGTGCCACCGTACCTGCGAATGAAGGCGCGAAGAAAGCCGCGGCCGGCCGAAGGAGAGAAATCGGCTGGGGCATCGATCTGGATCCCCGACTGACCGAACGGAACCACGGAGAACCGGAGAGAAGCGGACAATCTGTCAACAAGTCAAGCTGATACTGTGGATTCAGAACCATGAAGCGAGCCGCAGTCAACGTTGGAGCCGGATCGTTACTCTGTGGTCTGGCAGTAGTCACACTGCTGATTCTTTATGACGAACGGCGATCGACCAGATGGGGGGCGACTCAAGGAATCCGCGGTTAACAAAGCCGATTCGTCATTGGAGGTGGCACGAATCAACGTTGTGGTTGACGGAACCGATATTCTGCTGTGTACCGGCTGGCAAGACGGATATCTCTACGAGCATACCACGTCCGAGAAAGTGGTCGAATTGGCCACGGATGCGCTTGGTGAAGGCAATGGTATTCGCGTTGGGATTGGACGTGGCGCACAAGCAGATGAGGCTGTCGAGAACGCTCTATTTGAGTCACTTATCGATGCCGGCTTGTCCGAGCGTTCAATAGCCTGGCATGGTGCGTCGGATGCGTACAGCTACCTCGACGAAATCATCCGCCCTAAGTCGAAGCAACCAACCTCCAAGTACTGACAGCGTATTCATTTCGTTTTGAGCCCACCAGACGGGACATTTGCCGTGAGTTGTTGCTGGTCATTTCACCCAATGAAATCCGCAAACCGTCAGCGCTGTTTGCTAGCCGCTTCGTGCGATGCATTCGCGAACGAAAACCGCCCGCATCCAAGCTAGATGCGGGCGGTTGGGCGGTCGAAACAAAAGCTCTCGTGGGTTGCGTCAGTTTACCGGATGAAGTTCAGTCCAGGATCGTTCGGGTCGCCGTTCTGGAGCTTGAAGTTGAAGCCGCCTTCGGTGATTGAGACTGTGCCGATCAACGTCTGTTGACTATCGCTGCGGGTCAGATTGAGCGTTCCGTTTTCCATTGCGTAGCTACCGGTGAATGAACTGTTCTGGCCCTCAATCGTCTGCTGCCACTGGAACTGTGAGTCGGCTCCGAAGGAGAGCACGATTGTCACGTTGTTGGCCGGATTGGCGGTCCAGGTACCGACGGCGATCTCAACCGGTGCGATCGGTGCGGGTGCTGCTGGTGCGGGTCCGGCAGTCGCCACGAAGGGGACCGGCGCTGGGGGAGCGAACGTGTAACTCTGGTAGTGGCAAGGCTGGCAGAAGCCCCGATAGTGGTTGTAGTAGTTCCAGCGGTAGTGGTGCCCTCTGTGGGCGAAGTGCTTGTGGTTCCCGTGATGCTTGTGGCCAAAGTGGTGTTTGCGATCGTGATGACCATGGTGCTTGTGGCCGTGGTGGCCATGATGACCGTGGTGCTTGTGACCAAAGTGCTTGTGGACCTGATGGCCCCAACTGCGGTGGCGATTGTTGTGACCGCCGCCGAAGTTGCGATGGTTTCCGCCTCCGAAGCTGCGACGGTTGCCGCCGCCGGAGCGTGATCGAGAACCGAAGCGGCCGGCTTCGACGTCGGCGATGCTGGCTAGTCCGATGATCATTGCCAAGACTGCGATGGTCAGGTTTCGTGCGTTGCGAGCCATGATTCTTCCCCTCTTGAGCTTTTTGTTTGGTTGTTTGCCCTTCGTCTGCTAAGCCAAGCGTAGAGGGGGAAGATTCGTTACAGCCTGTCTGTCGGTTTTCTTCAGAAAAGTGCCTCGCAAGGCAGCTCCGATTCTTTAAGTTACTTATTGCTATAGCTTTATGACTCCTGCTGGCACTCAGAAAAGGGGACCGCCCGGTTCCACGAATGGTTCCGGGCGGTCGAATCCAGGCTCTCCGAGGGGCAAGCTTTCAATTTACCGGGAGAAATTCAGCCCGGGATCTTGGGGGTCGCCGTTCTGGAGCTTGAAGTTGAAGCCGCCGGTATTGGCTGCCACGGTTCCGATCAGTTTCTGCTGATTGTCGCCGCGAGTCAGGTTCAGCGTTCCGTTCTCCATCAAGTAGCTACCGGCAAACGAGTTGTCCTTTCCGTCGATCGTCTGCTGCCATTGAAACTTTGAGTCGGCTCCAAAGGTGAGCATGATCGAAACGTTGTTGGCCGGTTTGGCGGTCCAGCTGCCTGCGGTGATTTCAGCGGGAGCGACTGGTACGGTGATCGGGGGCGCCGCTCCAACGGTTTGCGGCGGGACTCCGAGTGTTTGTGGTGGAACTCCGACTGCTTGTGGTGCAACTCCGACTGTCTGTGGTACTGCTCCGACCGGAGGTGCCGCTCCAAGTGGGAACGGGCCAGGTGCCGGAACCGGCGCTGGAGCCTGCGTAAAGCAATAGTCGTGGTAGTAGCTGGGCTCGCAGAAACTGCGATATTGGTTGTAGTAGTTCCAGCGATAGTAATACGGCTTGTGGGCGTAGTATCTGCGGTGTCCCCAGTAGTGGTGCCTGTGACCCCAGTGGCGCTTGTGTCCCCAGTGTCTGTGGCCCCAGTGATGTTTGTGGCCCCAATGCTTGTGTCCCCAATGTCCCCGATGCCGGTGTCCGCCGCCGAAGCTGCGGTGATTTCCGCCACCAAAACTGCGATGGTTTCCGCCGCCGGAACGTGACTTAGATCCAAAGCGTCCGGCTTCGGCGTCACTCATGCCGGCCATCCCGATGAGGGCCGCCAAAACTGCGATGGTCAGGTTGCGTGTGAGAGCCATGATTCTTCCTCAATACGTTCTTGTGATTGTTGTTGTCTGGGTTTGTCCGTCCTTTGTCTGCTAAGCCAAGCGTAGAGGATGAGAATTCGTTACAGCTTCTCAGGCGTGTTTTTTCCGAAAGGTGGAAATTGGGATCGGGCAGTATGCGATCTGGTCCACGCCGAGGCGACGTTGACATCCAGGGGCTCGACCGCGCTTGCGGACCGCGGTATTCTGAAACAGTGGAGTTCGCAGCCATCGTCTTGCGGACCGGATGAGCCTGGCGGGTGAAATAGATGGCCGAAGACGAGGCAGTTCTGATCGAACGCATTCGGGCAGGCGACCGTGACGCCGTGGTTGCGTTCATCGAGGCTCGCAAGCCGCAGCTGCTGGCATTCGTGCACCGCAGCTTGAGCGACGCGCTGCGGCGCAAGGTCGAACCGAACGACATCCTGCAAGAGGCGACCTTGAGCGCACTGGATGCGTTTCCTCAAGCCCAACTCGAAGAGCGCGATCCGTTCGGTTGGCTATGCAGCCACTGCGAACGTCGCATCATCGACGCCCATCGCAAGTACTTCGGCGCGCAGAAACGGTCTGGAGACCGTGAAGTCGCACTGGACCGCAAAGCGGGCGGCGGTGGCCAGCCGGCGCTCATCGAACTGTTGGCCGCCAGCATGACCAGTCCCAGCAAGGCGTTCTCGCGAGACCAGCGGGAATTCAAGTTGCTGGCGTCGCTAGATCAATTGTCCGAGGAGAGCCGGACGGCGCTACGACTCCGCTATGTCGAGGGCCTTTCGACCAAGGACATCGCCAGTCAACTCGGCAAGAGCGACGTTGCCGTGCGCGTGATGCTCTCGCGTTCGTTGGACCGCTTACAGACGATCCTCAGCCGCGACTCGCAGTTCGAGAGCTTTCGCACCGACTGATCGGGGCGCCTTTTCGCGTTGCGATCAACGCGGCGCCAATTCGTCGATGACCGCCAGCACGTCGGCTTCGTCGACGTCGTCGAACAGCTCAACGTGCCCGAGTTGCGTCGGCAGGATGAATCGCAGCCGGCCCGAGACCGACTTCTTGTCCAGCCGCATGCGGTCGATGACTTCGTCCGATTTCAGTTTCGACGAGTTGGGCAGCTGGGTCGGCAGTCCGACGTTCTGCAACAGTCGGGTCTGGCGTTCCAACAGGTCTGTGCCGACTTGCTTACGACGCTCGGCCAGCGCGGCGGCATACTTCATGCCGATGGCGACGGCCTCTCCATGTAACAAATCTCCGTAGCCGCACAACGCTTCAAACGCATGCGCGAACGTGTGGCCGTAGTTGAGCACCGCCCGCAAGCCGGTCGTTTCTCGTTCATCCTGTTCGACAATCTGCGCTTTCAACTGGCAGCTGCGGGCGATGACGTGCCGCAGAGTCGCTGGTTCACGTGAGTTGAGGCCGTCGACGTTGCCTTCGAGAAACTCGAAGAAGCCCGCATCCAGGATCACGCCGTACTTGATCACTTCCGCCAGCCCGCTGCGATAATCGCGGTTTGGGAGTGTTGCGACGGTGCTGGTGTCGATGTAGACGCCTCTGGGCTGATAGAACGCGCCGATCAGGTTCTTGGCCCGCTCGTGATTGACGCCCACCTTGCCGCCGACCGAACTGTCGACTTGGGCCAACAAAGTCGTCGGCACCTGTATGAATGGGACGCCGCGTGTATAGGTGGCCGCCACAAATCCAGCCAAATCACCGACCACTCCGCCACCGACTGCCACGACGACGCAGTTGCGAGACGCCTGGTGTTGGACCAGCCAGTCATAGATCTGCTGCGCAACCGCAAGCGATTTGGACTGTTCCCCAGGCTGCAGCGTGAAACAGTCGCACCCCCAGCCGGCGGATCGAAGGCTTTGTGCGACAGCTCCAGCGTGTGAATCGGCGATGTTCGCGTCGGTGATCAGGAAAGCCTGATGGGTCCCGCCGCCCAGCCAATCGCCCGCCGCCGCCGCAACCGACGCCATTTCGCCGCTAACGATCAGGATCTCGTAGCTGTCAGGCCCAAGTGAGACGTGGACCGACTGGTGTTCTGGAGTGGAATTCACCTGAAAAACATCAATTCGAGCGGACGGAGTTGGGGATTCGCCAAGTTCGATTCTAGCTGTCCGTGACCGGAGGGGACAACGAGTGCCCTGCAAGGGCTGGTTCAGACCTTTTGGAGGCCTCAACTGCCCTTGACCGGTCACTGCCGAACCTCTATTTTCCTCGCCCCTTCCCTCTCCTTTACCAAGCATCTCGTCATTTTGTGTGTCCGGATTCAACTCCGACCGCGGACACCGCGCTGTGTATGCGCCGCAGTGGTCGCGACTTGAGTCGAGGTGCGCCTCCGGTCTCGAAACTGGAACTAAGGGTCGAGCGGCTATGAAATCAGCAGCAACACTCTCCTGTGGCATTCTTCTCGTCACCCTCCTTTCCTTGGAGATACAGGAGGTTGGGGCCGCCGAGCCGTTCTTGAATTTCAAGCCTTTTAAGGCGTTCGGCTTCAAATCACGTGGGGCCGATGAGACGTCCGACGACTTCGACGAGCGATTCGAGACGAAAGTCGAGACGCCGCTGTTGGGAGAATACATCATTATTCGTGAGAAGCACCTGATCATGGTTCAAGGTGTGGGCCTAGTGATGGGGTTGGACGGCACCGGCGGCGATCCCTCTCCTTCTCCGCTACGGACGGCCCTGGCTGACGACATGCGGCGACGCCAGGTAAAACCGGGTCAATTGCTCCGCTCACCGAACACCGCGCTGGTGATCGTCCGCGCATATGTTCCCGTTCTCGTCGATAAGGGGGAGCGATTCGATATCGAAGTTCGGCTGCCCAAAGAAAGCAACGCCAGCAACCTGCAGGGCGGCTACCTGATGGAAACGTATCTGACCGAGCAGGCCATCGTCCCCGGACGAGGCGTGTTGAAGGGATTCGCGTTTGCAAAGGCCAAAGGGCCGGTACTGATCGCCCCGGGCGACAAGGACGATGTGAGCCTGGCCGGTGTGATGCAACGCGGTCGAGTGTTGGCAGGCGGCACCTCGCTAAGGAGTCGTGACCTGAAGATCTACCTGCGGAATGACTTCAAGTACGGCCGCATGTCGCAACGAGTTGCCAAGGCAATCGGCGAACGGTTCTTCGCGTACAATCGCCACGGTCTGCGCGAAGAGCTGGCCCAAGCCAAGACCGACCAGGAAATCGTGCTGAAGATCCAGCCGCGGTACAAAGACAACTACCCCCGCTATCTGAAAGTCATTCGCAACATCGCCCGTCACGAAACGGACGTCGCCCGGCAGGTGCGTATGCAGCAACTGCAGCGAGAGCTCCAGAACCCCGAGAAGGCCGAGTTGGCCAGCCTTCGCTTGGAGGCCATCGGCGACGATGCCATACCAGCATTGCGGACGGGATTGAAACACCCGGCCTTGGAGGTGCGGTTTCACTCCGCGTCGGCACTGGCGTATCTCAGAGATACGGAAGGTCTACCCGAGTTGGCGGAAGCCGTTCGCGAAGAGCCGGCGTTTCGAGTGCACGCCCTGGCAGCCATGTCTGCTTCCGACGATGCCGAGGCCGCTATGCTGCTGCGCGAGCTGTTGAACGAAACGAGTATCGAGACCCGGTACGGAGCGTTTCGGGCGTTGACAACGTTGGACAAGAACGATCCTTTCGTCCGCGGTGAAGACATGAACGGCGAGTTCCGACTCCATACGGTCCACGGCGACGGCGGATCTCTGATTCATTTGACGAACCATCGCAAGGCGGAAGTGGTTGTGTTTGGGGCCGATCAGGAAGTGCGACCACCAATGGTCGTGCGTGCCGGCAACCAGATCCTGGTCAAGGCCGAAGGAGGCGCCGAGAAAGCCACCCTCAGCCGGTTTTCGGTCAGCGGGCGGGAACGGAGGATGGAAGTTTCGCTGCAAGTCGACGACATCATTCGCGCCGCCGTCGAACTCGGTGCAACCTATCCCGATATCGCACAAATGCTCACCGAGGCGGACCGCCAACACAACTTGCAGGGGCAGTTCGCAATTGACGCGCTGCCGGAGGCAGGCAGGATCTATTACCGGCCGAGCGTGTTCAAAGACCAGGCCGAGGTGAGCGCAACAGATCGGAAGTCCGATTCGGAGTCCAGAAAACCAACCGCCGATGACGCCCCGCAGCAGCCTCAAGGCGCGGAATCCGGAGATGAATCGTTCGTCGACTCGGCGCCTTCCGGGTTGAGGGCCCTCGACCCGCGCCGACTTTTCCGCCGAGAGTAAACCGCCTACGACGACCGTCTTGACCACAGCTCACGGCACCGCCGATGCTGAAATCCTTGGAACTGTTCGGGTTCAAGAGCTTTGCGGACCGAACCCGGTTCGACTTCGACCCCGGAATTACGGGCGTCGTCGGACCCAACGGTAGCGGCAAGAGCAACGTCGTCGATGCCATCAAGTGGATCTTGGGCGATCAGAGCGCCAAGAGCCTGCGCGGCAAAGAGATGGCCGACGTCATCTTTAACGGGGCTGCCGGCCGCAAGCCGAACAGCTTCGCCGAGGCCACGCTGACGTTCGACAACTCGACCGGATTCCTGCCGATCGATTCCCAGGAAGTGCTCGTCGGCCGGCGTCTGTGGCGCAACGGTGATGCCGAATACCTGATCAACCGCGGGGTGGCGCGCCTCAAGGATGTGCGCGATCTGTTTATGGGGACAGGCGCGGGGGCCTCGGCCTATTGCATCATCGAACAAGGTCGGGTCGATCAGATTTTGCAAGCCAACCCCACCAGCCGCCGGCTGGTATTCGAAGAGGCGGCCGGCATCAGCCGCTATAAGGCCCGCAAGGTCGAAGCCGGTCGCAAGCTCGAACGGGTCGAGCAGAATCTTCTGCGACTGCGCGACATCGTCGACGAGGTCGACGCCCAGCGAACCTCGCTGCGCAGCCAAGCCGAAAAAGCCGCCAGGTTCCGCGACTTGTCGAAGGAGTTGAAAGAGCTGTGGCTGGGCTTGGCTGCCGACGATCATCGCACACTCTCCAACCAACTCGAACAAATCGAAGAAGCCATCTCTCAGCAGACTGCGGAGATCGACGCGCTTAACGGCAGGCAACAAGAATTGGAGAGACGACTCTCTTCACTGGACGGTGAAATCTCGACAGTCGACGATCAGTTGCGCGATGCCGAACGAGGCGCCTCACAAGCCCGCGAGGCAATCGCGTCACACCAGACGACAATCCGGCACCAGACGTCCCGCAAACGCGAACTCAACACCGAGATCACCCGTTTGCGCGTGCAACGCACGGCGATGCGCGGCAGGCTGCAGGAAGGCGAAACCGAGCTCGAACACGTTCGCAAGCAACTCGAACGTTTCGAAGCAGGTTATGCCGGCAGGCACAATGAGCTGCAGAATAAGTCCCAACAGATTCGACAACTGCAGGATACAATCGACGGCGACAAGACGAATCAGGAAGCGCGTCGCGCGCAGCTCATGGCGAAGATGAAAGAAGTTTCGTCAAGCGAGAGCCGCGTGACGGCGATTGGATCGCAGTTGGAGTCGATTGGGTCGTCCGGCGAATCGGCCGAACAGAAATGCCGCGCCGTCGAAGTTCAGCTCGACGATTGCCGCGAACAAGTCGAGGCTCAATCGGCGAAGGTTGGGCAGGCCGCCGAACGCGTGTCCGCTGCCGAGGACGCAGTCGCGGCCATTCTCGAAAAGCGTCATTCACTCAGCGGCAATCTCAATGAGTTTCAGCAGAGACTCGCCGAGCAACGCGAACAGCGCAGCGGCTGGCTGGCTCGCAAGAGCGTGCTCGAAGACCTCGAGCGCAAGCAGGAGGGGTTGGGCATCGGCGTGAAGGAGATCTTGAGCCGCGCCCGCACCTCCGACTACGCGCCTTGGAATCAGATTCGCGGCAGCGTGGCCGACTTGCTGGACGTCGACCTCGAGCACGCGGCGCTGCTGGAGGTCGCCCTGGGAGACCGGGCACAATGGCTCGTCATCGATGAAATTGAATCGCTCGTCGAATACCTCTCCAGCGGTACAAGCCTGATTTCGGGCCGAGTGGGATTCGTCACGCCCGAGCGAAAAGGGGGATTGCACGGCTCTGGCCCGGACGCCAGCGCCGGACCGGATGAGGATCAAGACTCCGCCGACGGGCAGCAGCCCGGCCCTTTGCGAGAGTCACCCGATCTTTCGAATCGAGACGGCGTACTGCACCGGGCCAATCGACTGATTCGTTCTTCGTCGGAGTGTCCGCCGCGGCTGGCAGACCGTTTGTTGGGTGATACATGGGTCGTCGAAACTCTCAAGATAGCGCAGCATCTGAGCGACGGTGACGGCCGGGGGTGCCGGTTCGTTACCTTGCAGGGCGAAATGCTCGACGCCGAGGGCACTCTGTATGTTGGGACTGTGCGCAGCGAATCCGCGCTCGTCTCTCGCAAGAGTGAACTGCGGCGGCTTAAGAACGATCTCAGGCGGCTGGATGAGCGCATCGAAGCGGAACAGGCCGACTTGGACCGGCTGGTTGCCTCGCTGGGCGAAGTCGACGACGAAATCGGCGACTCCCAAGCCCAACAACGAAAACTCGAACAGGAGTTGACCGACCTCAAGACCGAACTCGGAAGGCGGGAAGGTGAATTCGAGCGACTGACCAAGTCGCGAGAGGCCGCCGACGGCGAAGTTGCACGCATCCGCGAGCAGGAACAGGAATCTCAGGGCGAACTCGAAACGACCCGCCAGTATCTCACACAGGCTCAAGAAGAACTCAGTTCACTCCAATCACAGATCGAGACGTCAGAACGCGAGATTGCCGAGGCCGAGCAGCAGCGTCAGACGCTCGATCAACAGCTCTCCGAAGATCGCCTCGGCCTGGCCAAACAAGAAGAGCGGTTGGAAGGGCTTCGAAGCGACGCCGACCGGCTGATCCGCGAGTTGGAGACGCGGCTGCAGCAAAGGGACGAGGCCGACCGGCGGTTTGAATCGGGATCGGCCAAGCGCCGCGAAATCACGCTACAGATCTTGAATGCCAGTTCGCAGTTGGCGGAACGGTTTCTGGAAGAAGAAGCTTCGGCCTCGCGGGCAAGCGCGTTTGTGGCCGAGAAGGCCACGCTTCGCGAGCAACGCGAGCAACTCGACACACAACAGACATCCGTCCGCAGCCGTCGCCGACAGCTGGAAGACACGCGCCATACCGAAGAGATCAAGATTCGGGATCTTCGGCATCAACTCAACGCGTTGTCCGAGCGTATCGAAGAGGAGTACCAAGTTTCGCTGCCCGAGGTAGTCGAATCGGGAGCATCCGCCATTCGGGCCTACCGAGAAGAGCAGCAAGCGGCCTTGGCCGAGGTTCAAGAGCAGATCGAAGAGCCCGAAAGCGAACCCGAAATGACGGGCGATGATGAGAACATCTCATCCGCCGGCGAGAGCGTCTCACTCGACGACGAAGAGCAAGACACCGATGAGGAAAACTCGGACGACAAAGTCGAAGATGAGTTCGAGGGCGGACCGGCCGATGAAGAGATCCGTGACGAACTGGAAGATCGGATCAACCGTTTGAGACGCAAGCTGAAAGTCATCGGAAGTGTGAACACGGACAGTTTGCATACCCTCGATGAGTTGGAACAGCGTTACGATCATCTCAGTCAGCAGCTCGCCGACTTGGAGGAAGCCAAAGAGACACTCGAAGAGATCGTTCGCAGAATCAATTCCGAAAGCAAACGGCTGTTCGAGGAGACGTTTGAGTCGATTTGTGGGCACTTCCGCGAGCTGTTCCGCAAACTGTTCGGCGGGGGTGAAGCGGACATTGTGCTGGAAGACCCCGACGACATCCTGGATTGCAGTATCGACATCGTCGCGCGACCGCCCGGAAAAGAGCTCCGAAGCATTTCCTTGCTGAGCGGCGGCGAAAAGACGCTAACCGCGGTCGCCATGTCACTCGCAATTTTCAAGAGCCGCCCCAGCCCATTCTGCATCCTCGACGAAGTCGATGCCGCACTCGATGAGGCAAATGTCGACCGGTTCGTCTCGCTGGTGGGCGAATTCCGTTCCTCAACTCAGTTCATCATGATCACCCACAGCAAACGGTCGATGGCGGCGGCTGATCTGATCTATGGCGTGACGATGGAGCAGTCGGGCGTTTCCAAGCGGTTGTCGGTTCAATTCGACGATGTACGTGAGGATGGGAATTTTGCGGTTAATGGCAAGTCTACGGTCAATACAGAAAACACCATAGATAGACAGACCAACGACGCTGCTTAGAATCTGTCAGATTTCCAGCTCGGGCAAGAGAATCCGGTTCGCGGAATCACGACCGGCAACAATTGCCGCCCCATCGATGTCCGCGCCCCTACAATTCAAAGGGCGCAGCCAGCGTCTGGTCCTCACCTCCGCTGGCAATTCCGCTGATGACAAACAGTCTGACTCGGCATCGCTCGCCGTTTTGCGGGAAAAACCGCGACGTGACGCCGCTCGCTGAGCGGATGAGCGGGTGAGGCAGCACTTCGCCGCGGGCGATAAAGCCTTGCGCCAATTTCAGGTCGGTCAAGCGGCATGCTGGTATGGCCGCCAAAGAACCTAAAGTCCTACTGCCGCGCAGGTCGACAGTATAGGTCAGACGGTTGGGTTCGGAACAACCCGCCAAGCACATCGTGCCGATTGCAGGGTGTGCGACAGCAAGTTTCGAAGCCAACAGTCGACTTAGGGGGGAAGGACATCACGAAGAGTCCCACCAAACGAGCCGGACGCTCGGGCGAACGCTTCCGGTCCCGCCTCCCGTCGTCGACGTTCCGTCTACACGACGACTCACCGCGTCATCAGGCGCGGATTCCATAACTTTGTACCTGCCTTGGTCAGCCGATGCGGCGGCATTGCGTCCGTTGCAAATGGACCCAGTTTTTTGCGATGAACCCCGACTTCAAACCGCGGTGGTTTTGTATGTCACGGACCCAACGGCTAGGAGAGCCGACCATCGTTGTGAGGGGTGAAGATCCAGAGGGCCCGACAAACCCTCTTCAATGGCGTCGACTAAGTGATTTGGAGAGCCCGCAATGAGGACGATCTTCACTACTGGACAAGTAGCCAAGATCTGTAAAGTAGCCCCCCGCACCGTCAGCAAGTGGTTCGACTCCGGACGTCTGCGCGGATACCGCATTCCTGGTTCCCAGGATCGCCGGATCCCCCGCGAACACCTGATTCGGTTCCTCAAGGAGCACGGTATGCCCTTGGGTGAGCTTGAAGACGAAGCGATGGGCAAGATCTTACTCGTCGGAGCCGACAATCAAGTCCGCTCCAGCCTCGGCGACATGATGGGTGTCGACGAGTTCAAGATCGAATCCGCCGTCAGTGGATTCGAAGCTGGTATTCAGGCTGAGTCTCTGCACCCAGATTGTGTGGTCATCGACTTCACGATGGGTCGCAACGAAGCCCTGATGATTGCCCAGAATCTGAAGAAGAACACGGAATACACCGAGACCGTGCTCATCGGATTGCTGAGCGACGATGACAACACCAGCGGTTTCGACCGCACGTTGTTCAACGAGACATTCCGGAAACCCTTCGACGCAGCACTTCTTGCCGAAAGGATTCGCACGCTCGTCGGAAGGAAGAAGCAGATCGCCTAAGCGGACTCTCCGCCAAGGCGACTTTGCCAGGGGAATAGGCTGCTCGGTATCAGGGACGATACCGTGGCAGACTCTCCTTCAAGGTTGAACTTCAACCTCTGCCCAACGGATGTCGGGGCGACTATACTTGAAGTTGAGATTGGTTGATGCCGGCAAATCGCGTTCGCGCGGCTTGCCGGCTTCAATCTGTTTCACGCCGCCCGATTCCCATCTGTTGGTTCTCGCATCATGCTGCGTAACGCGGGTCGATGCCTTCTCGATGCGGCAGCCCCTGCGCTTGTGGCACTCATTGCTTTCGTGGTGATTGCAGCTGGCGTGGCTCCCCAGGCAACCTCTCCCGCCTCCACGCCCGGTATCACCGTCGACGAGTCTTTCAACATCGAGCAGGGCGTCTACCTGTTCGAGTCGCTACGACTCAATGGCTGGAGTGCGACCGATCCCCAGACCCTGATCGACCTCTTCGCGGCACCCGAATCGCTCAACGATCATCCCCCTCTGGGACGCATGTGGCTGGGCCTGTTCCATGCCTGGGGACGCGGCTTCGCCCAACTGCAAAGCGGCCAACCGCTCAGCTTCGCCTCGGCCCGCGTCGGTTCTGCGGCCGCCTTCGGGCTGACGATCTTCGTGGTGGGCCTAGCGGCCTCCCGCTGGTACGGCCGGCTGGCCGGGTTCGCAGCCGCACTCAGCCTCGCACTGATGCCCCGCGTGTTCGGCCACGCGCACCTGGCGGCACTCGAAACATTCGTGGGTCTGACTTACACCGCCAGCGTGTTGAGCATCGCGGCTTTCTGGAACGGACCGCGACGTCCCGGTTGGAAGTCCGCCATGTTTAACGGCGCCATCTTCGGCATCGCTCTGCTGTCGAAGATCCAAGCTGTGTTGCTGCCGGTTCCCATCATCGTCTGGACGTTGTTTCGCTGGCGATTGTGTGCGATCCGCCCGTTGTTGTTGTGGGCCGTCACAGCCACCGCTGTCTTCTTCGCCTTCTGGCCCTGGCTGTGGTCCGATCCCCTGGGCCGAGCGCAGGCTTACTTCATGAGCACGACCGACCGCCTACCTCTCAACGTCTGGTACTTCGGCCGACAATACACCGACGTCGAAGTCCCCTGGCATTATGCCGCGGTATTGTTTCTGACCACGGTCCCGCTCGGTCTGCAATTGCTCGGTCTGCGGGGACTCTCAACTGCCCAGCCATCTTTCCGCAGCGACTCCCGCGCGCAACTTCTGTTGGCATGCCTGTTGTTCCCGCTGATCCTGTTCAGCATCCCCGGCATCGCCGTCTACGACGGAGCGCGGCTGTTTCTCGTCGTGTTCCCCATCTGGGCAATCTTCATCGGCCGCGGCACTCACTGCGCAGTCGAGTTCCTGACTTGCCGGCTGTCGCGCACAGCCGTGTTGTGCCTGAGCGTGTTGTTCTTCGCCTCGCAGACCTACGGCTTGATCGCGACAACACCGGTGCACCTGAGCTACTACAACCTGACTGTCGGCGGCTTGCGCGGTGCCCAGCGGCTGGGACTGGAACTCAACTACTGGGGCGACAGCCTCTCGCCCGAGTTCTTACGAGAAGTATCTGAGGCGGTCCCGCACGGATCAACGATCGAAGTCTTCCCCGTCTTGCACAACCATCAAGTCGAAACGCTGTCAGACCAGTCGGCCATCCTGAAAGCCAAAGCGATTCAGCTCGAACCTTACAGCGGCCACAATTCCGCAACCGAGCGCTACGTCCTGATCTTCCGCCGTGAAGCCGACCTACAACAATTTTGGCAGCATCAACCAAACCGCGACACACTCGTCGAACTACAGCGCGAAGGGGTCACCCTGGCCGCACTCTATGCACTTCCACCGAGTCGGTGACTGAGTTTGCATCAGACTCGAGATGGCTTTGACGAACGGGATGGTCAGCAACCAACTGACACTGAGGCTGGTTCCGCCGAAACGGAATTCCGCGAAAACCGTCAAAGATCTCCGCAGTCCCCTCGAACAAGAGGTGTCACATTCTGCGGATCGGCAGGCAACACATGAACCGGAGAGGGCGGTTTAGCATGCGCGCCGCCTCATGCTCAATTGCCTTTGTGTTTCGGCTCTGCATTTGATCTGCCAAGCGCCGACCAAGGTCCGCGCGGGGATACGGTTCGACGGAGAAGGCCATTGCAACTCTTCGAAGTCTTGTTCCTGTTGCTGCTAACTGTATCCATCGCCCGGCTGGTGCTTGGCCCAATTCACCCCCGCTTCAACTATTCGACCATCGCTCTCGTTGGTCTGGCGTTGATTGTTTTGGGAGTGACGTTGGAAGGTTGGCGCTGGCAAATGATTCCAGCCTATGCCGGCTTCGGCGTGCTGTTGCTTGGATCGCTTAAACGTTCCGTCTCAAAACGAGTGTGGCGCGTACTGGGTGCTGTTCCCATCCTGTTGCTGTTGGGCGCTTCAGCCTTCTTGACGCATCAACTACCCATCCTGCGATTGCCGGCACCGGCAGGGCCCTATGGCGTGGGAACCTTCGATTACTCGATTACGGACACGTCACGGCCGGAACGCTACGCACCCGATCGTAACCGTGAACTGTATGTAGAGGTCTGGTACCCGGCGGACACAGGTGTCGAGGGGGAATACCCCGTGCGGACGCTCTATCAAGAGCTTTACGAGGGAAGCTACGATCGCTGGAGCTTTTTCCTCGAGTACATGCGGCATATTCCCACACACTCGCATTCGCAGGCGCCCCTCGCAGCACCTGACAACGGCTCGTTCCCGGTTCTGTTGTTCAACCATGGCGGGTCCGCTTTCACATCTCAGAATCAGCTATTGATGGAGCATCTGGCCAGCCACGGTTATGTGATTTTCAGCATCGCCCATCCCTATCAATCGGTCAAAGTGAACCTCGCCAATGCCGGCACGGTGAACTTGGCGTCAGAACAACCCAGCGACATCGACTTTCGCGTCGACGGGATGGATCTCTCGTTGATGGGCAAAATCATTCAGGAATCAAAAAGCATGAAAAAGAGCATGGAAGTAGTCTCTGCCATGCGATTGCTGCTATACCGCTTGGCTGATCAATACGCCGCCCAGCAGGAGTCATCGAAGAGAGCGTTTCTAACGACGGCAATAGCCATGGAAGAACTGCAGCCCTACAGGCATCTCATAACCGAAGACATGCTCGGGGACTATTTGCTCTTCGTGGACTCCTACCGAGCTCCCGATATGCAATATTGGGTAGACGACATTCAGTTTATTGCCGATACGATTCCTGATCTGGATGCACCGGTTGCCGGCTTCACCGAGAGTTTGGACACAAGCGGATTCGGGGTGTTCGGCATGTCCTATGGTGGTGCAGCGGCGGGAGAGTTCTGCAAAGTCGATCATCGCTGCAAAGCTGGAGCCAACTTGGATGGAACTCAATTCGGTAGTCACTGGGCTCAAAGGGTGGCTGTACCATTTCTGATGTTCTACCACGAGGAACATCAAGGCGGGAACGACTATGCGTATCTGCCGCCTAGTCACGACTTCTGGGACTATGCCGTTCGGGGCTCGATGCACGCCGACTTCGTCGACGTCACGTATACGCATCCGCTTTTCAAAACGCTCGGGTATGCGGGAACGATCGATGGGTTGCGAATGAGAGAAATCGTCAACACGGTTGTATTGAACTTCTTCGATCACTACCTCAAGGGAAAGCCGATCTCTGGGGAGCTGTACACAGACATTCCCGAAATCGTCGTCCGCCGGCATGAGATCGCGGCCGAGCCCAAGGATGCTGAGAAGAAATGAAGCTGCGGAGGGGCGCGTGCTCGCGCGCACCTTCCGCGAGTGGCACAAACTCCAAGTGCTGGGTGTTGCGTTCATTGAAGCAAGAACGAAGACCCCGTTGCATCTTGGAATGAGGCCGTCTGAAAGATCACACTTCCGCCGTGGGAACCTAAGCCCAGCGACGGTGGATGCAGTCGCCAGTCTTCTCGAATGCTGATGGCAGACAGCGGCCCGTTCCATGAGAGGATGTTCTGTGAGTTGATGTTGACCGATAGCTGAGCGTTGTTCGAGTCAACTTTGACCACGACATCTACGGCATACAACTTGCCGGGCGTCAGTGAGATCTCTCTGTTCGTTACGACGTTTGTTCCGGAGATTCTCTCGAGTCCGCACTCGCGACCGTTGCGGAAGAGGTAGAGAAGACAACCTGTTTGACCGACCGGAAGAATAGCCGCGACCTCTTGGTTTCGAGTCGTTTGCTTGAAAGTGAATCTGAGTCGGTAGCCGCCTTCAGGGACAATTGGGATGGCAACGCGCGAGTATTCGCCTGCCGTCGTCGTCAAGGCGCGGCCCTCTCTCCGCCAAGTCCCCGTGATCCGGTGGTCTTCGAGACGGACCAAACGCAAGGCATCGATGGGGTCCTTTGCATCGATGCGTCCGGACTTTCGCAGTCGAGATACTGAGCGAAGACTGCCAGCGGGGCCGCGAACACGAACGCTGTGAAACACGACCGCATCGTAGTGCGCGCCCAAACCAATGGAGTCGCCGTGAATGCGCCACACCTCCCTAGGCGTGAGTGAGGCAACTGGCCCCGACCAGTCGAACAGCTCGCGCCCGTCGATCTTCACATGGAGATCGGCAATCGAGTTGTCCACTGCAACCCGCAACTCGACCCTATGCCGCGTGCCATTGACGAATCGGCCTGGATATGGCTTCCCATGTTCGGCGTGATTGACATGTTGGAGCCCGCACCAGTTTCCATGTCGGCCCAGCGAAAGCATGCACGACGTCGGCCCAACCGGAAACATGATGTTCACCTCGTTCTGACCTGAGTCACGAGTGAGCTCGACTGCCAACTCGTAGTCACCGGTCGGAATGACCGGTACTGCGATGCGGCCAAATCTCTGGGGTTGGACGCGAAGACCGTCAGCTGCTTTCGTCCAATTCCCGACGATCCGATCTCGCGACAAATCGACAGGTCCCAGCAGTTCAGTCCATTCCCACGAGGCCTCCAACTCTCCGTCTTGTCCCTTTAAGTCGGTCCGGCCAGCGGCGATCTCAGAGCGTGGAGTACTAGCCGAGCGATCGACGCTTGCCAACGAATCATGAGTTGGTGCTTTCACGGACGGCTCAATTTCCCGCACGACGCGGAAGCCGAGGTCAAAGTCGGCGTGCGATGGACGATGGAGCCCGCGCCGGGCACTCGTCACGGTTTCGTTCTGTGCGATCCGCATTCCGCCTCGCTTCGCCCGATGAGTACCGGAATCCGGCCCGTGAGGATCTTCCTTCGCAGAGTTGGAGTAGTATTTCGGGTCGAACCAGTCCCCACACCATTCCCACACGTTGCCGTGCATGTCGTAGAGGCCGAATGGATTTGACTCAAATTGGCCAACCGGCGAGAAGCCGGGAAAGCCGTCGTTCCACGGATACGAAACGAATTGCTTGTATACGGCGAGCAGACGGGGTACGGCCTCCGGCAGTGACTCGTCCATAACGTTGGCGAATCCTTCCAACGATTTCAGATCGTCACCAGTATGCCAGCGTGTGACAGTTCCCGCCCGGCAGCCGTATTCCCACTCGGCTTCGGACGGCAGGCGATATGTGGCTCCATCCTGCTCACCCAGCCATGCGCAGAATGCGACGGCATCGTTCCATGTGACGTTGACGACGGGATGAGCTTCCGAGAGCCGCTCGCCGAACGGAGCGCCGATGTCATCCCATCGCCATTGGGGGCTGGTAGTAAACGTTTGCCGCTGAGCATCAAAGCCTCGTCCTCCTTTTTCGCTCCGCTCGCTTTCCGTTGTGTATCCGGTAGCTGTGACAAATTGTCGAAACTGCGAAACAGTCACACCATATCTGCCGAAGAAGTACGGCCGCGTGATGTGAACGGCATGCGACGGCCCCTCGCTTTTGAGCAGGTCGACAGGATCTTCGGTTAGTTTGAGTTTGATTGCGTTAGCAACCGCATCATCGATGACTGCTTGCGAAGATCCCATCACGAATTCCCCCGGTGGGATGAGCTGGAACTTCATGCCGGTATCGCTGGTGAATTCGACGGGAGCGCCAAGATATTCGGCCCACGCCTGCTGATGTCTCTTGGCCTGTTGCTCCTCGAACGGCGCTACGGCATGGGGTGGAGGTTCCAAGTTGACGACTACGTTCTCCAAGCTGATCCGCAGTGTGTCGTTGTCGCCATCGGTGATGGTGAACTGTACGGGGCCTTTGATCACTTCATCGCCACGGTGCAATTCCCAAGTGTGTTTACCCGGCTTTAGGAGGATCGTCTCGTCGATGTTCTCGATCTTGATTCCACCCTCGCCGTCGAATGAGACGATCACGTCCTTGTCGGCCAGCAGCGAGTCGTCGATTTCGATCTTGACCGTCTCATCGCCCAATCGCAGATACAGCGTCATCACGCCGAACACTGCGATCGCACCAAGCAACGAAGCGGCCGTCCACACCATCCACATGGGCATCGCAATCGGGCCGACCGAACCGAGTTTAATGCGCAGCGGTTGTCGTGGCGGATTGCGGCGGGCACGGCGACGCTGATCGAGTTTTTCTTGAATTCGTCGCGCCTTGGCGTGTCCCGGTTTCAGTTCGAGCAACCGCTCGACGTTGGGCCGCACGTCGTCGTACTGCTTGCGCAGGATCGCTTCGTCGATGGACGCTACCAGAAAGTCGATCTCGTCTTTTAGTCCTTGCGCTTTCTCGATGAGCCTCTGAGTTTCGTCGGTCTGAAGCTCGTCGGGGATCTCCTGCAGCAGTTGGAGCGCTTGCTCGTAGTCGTGCACTCGGACGCACTGCCGGGCCGTGCGAATCAGCGAATCTCTTTCGTCCGCCGTGATTTCGCGCTGCCCGGTTGAAGATTCGTCCTGCGAGCCGCCGCTTTGTGGAACGATCGTCGTAATTTGGGCCGGAGACTTGAGATACTCGGCGAGTGCATCGGCCACATCCTGCATAGAGGCATAGCGACGCTCGATCCGCTTGGACATCATCTTCAGGCAAATCGCATTCAGTCGCGGGTCGAGGTCAAAGCGAATGCGTGAGGGCGGTTTCGGCTCCCTGGAGACAATCTGTCCGATGACGGCGGCGATCGAACCTTGGAATGGCAACTGCCCTGTGAGCAATTCGTAGAGGATCACTCCCAGGCTATAGATGTCGCTGGCTGGGCCGATGCGCTTGAGATCGCCTTCGACCTGTTCGGGCGGCATATAAGCTGGCGAGCCGATGATCGTTCCCGATTGCGTCAAACGTTCGTCTTCCTGGCGATCGATCTGCCGGGCGAGGCCGAAGTCCATCACCACCGGTTCCTGATCCTGGTCGACGATGATGTTGGACGGTTTCAGGTCGCGATGGATCACGCCCCGCTCGTGGGCGGCCTGCAGTGCCCGGGCCAGAGTGCGGAGGATGATCGCTACTTGCCTTTGCGGCTGAGGCCGCTCCGGGTTCACAAAGTCTGACAACGATCGCCCGTCGACGTAGGCCATCGTGATGTACCGCATCCCGTCCAGCTCCCCGATATCGTACACCGCACAAATGTTGCGATGGTTGAGCGTCGCCGCGGCCCGCGCCTCGCGAGAAAACCGCTCGATTACTTCCGGACCGTCTGCATCGGTGAACTTGGGGATCTTCAGCGCGACCTGCCGCCGCAGCTGTGTGTCTTCAGCCAGATACACCCAGCCCATGCCGCCCTGCCCCAGGATCCTGACGATGCGATAGCGGCCGATCATCTCGGGAACATCGCCAATCTCCAGGTCGCGGGTAGCGCGTGCCGGAACAGAATCGCTGTTGGCTGAGGGACCAACGGTTTCACGGCTCGCCAACGGCAGCTGATCTCCGGCAGGCTGCACGGGTCCAGCCATCAGATCCACGATGTTGGCCGTCTCGAAGTAAGATCGCAGGGCTTCGGCAACATTGGGGTGCCGCGCGATAAACGCCTGCTGGTCGATGTTCTCGCCGCTGTCGACGCGCCGCATGTAGTCGGCAATGACGGCGTGCAGGTGCGAATCGCCCCCGTTGGTGTCGTTCATTGACCCCGCTCCCGTCGTACCTCAAGCATGCTCGCCAAGAATCTTTCGCAGATTCTGAAGGCCCCTTTTGACGAGGCCGGCAACCGCCTCTTCGGAGCGCTCGAGACGTTGGGCCATGCCCGCCAGTGATCGGCCTTCCAGGTGTCGCAGCCGGACGGCCTCCCGTTGATCCGGCGGCAGTTGCTGGATGGCGCCGGCCAGTCGCACGGCGTCTTCCCCCTGCATGGCTCGCTGGCTGGGACTGAGTTCGGCTGATCCAGAAACCGGTCCGTCGTCGGATGATGCGGGCAGCCGTTGTTCGCGACCGAGTGTTCGTTTCGCGGTTTGTGTGTGGTCGCGAACAGCATCTTGAACGTTCCGTTGGTGGACTTTGCGAAGCCAGGCGACGAATTCGCCTTCTTCTGCGCCTTCAAACCTCTGGAAGTTGCGAAATACTGAGAGAAACGTCTGCTGCACGAGATCAGAGGCATCCACCCGAGCTTCAAGCGGGCCTTCCAAGTAACGCTGTGCCAAGACCTTGAGATACCCACGATGCATCTCCAACAGGTCGCCTAAGGCTTCACGGTCACCAGCGCGTGCTCGGGAAATCAGCTCCTTCGTGGAGATCGATCGATTCATGGGCAATCAAACATCGCCCTCTAGGCTTAAGTTCGCGAACGCCGCTCCGACTGGGCGCGCTTTTTTGCAAAGATTTCACGACTTTGTCTGATCATGATACCCGGCCACTCCACTGCTTGTCCTGCAACTCTCATCGCTCGTGACGGTGAAAGAAGCCAACGGAAGCCGTCTGCCCGTCGCCTGCAATCCAGGCAGAAACGGGCGTGTCGCAATTCTTCTTGCCTGGCTGACCGCAGAACGGGACAATTCCAATAGGTCGCCGGCCAGACTGACAACAGATCTCGGCCAGTGGAGGTAAGCGAGTGGACCTGTACTATAGACTCGACATTGGCACTTACTTGTTGGTCGCAATCGGCGTCTACTTTGGCTGCACGCGGGGAATGTTCGACTTCCGAGCCGGTCGCGGCCCACGTGTGCACACGAAGTTGCTGGACCTACTTGCCTTGTCTCCTGCGTGCCTTGTGGCAGTTTATTCGTGGTCGCTTGTTGCGGAGCACACCGGGGAGTTGGGCGGTTTTTGCGGCATTCGATGGGGTCTGTACCAAATCCAATCTCATCTGCCTTGGCGGGCTGCCGGCGCTCTGGCCTTTTCGGTTCTCATGTGGCTGTGCGGTGCGCGACTCAAGGCCGTCTTGTCGGCCGGCGCGATTGTGTGTGCCAGCTGGGGAGGCGCCGTGGTACTCAGCCGTTCTCTTTCCTATTACGTGTACCGCACGTAGTGCACCACGCCGCTGCTACGTTGCTAGGAGTCGCGCCGAGTTCGCGCGTAGAAAAGGCGCTACCGCGCAAGCACGCGATAGCGCCTGATAGTTTCAGATCCGCGAAGGCCGCTTGGTTACACGCCGGCGCCGACCGGTTCGAGTGCTTCCAATTCGGAGCCGTTGGCTTCGTTCGGCAGCAGTGCCTCGACGAAGCCGCGGAGGTGCTCGCTGCGGGTGTGGTGTTGCAGCTTTTTCAGCGCCTTCGATTCAATCTGGCGGATGCGCTCCCGGGTGACTTTGAAGATGCGGCCCGTCTCTTCCAGCGTATAGCTGTAGCCGTCACCCAACCCGTACCTGAGGCGAATGATTTCGCGTTCGCGGTAGGTGAGGCTTTTGAGAACGTGCTCGATCTTGTCGCGGAGCATTTGCCGCATGGCCGAATCGGCGGGTGTCGACTCGTTGTCGTCTTCGAGGAAGTCGCCGAAGTTGCTGTCCTCGCTTTCGCCAACCGGCGTGTCGAGGCTGATCGGGTGCTTCCAGGTCTTCATTATCCGCTCGGTCTCTTCGACACCGAGGCCGACCTCTTTGGCCAGTTCTTCCATGCTCGGCTCGCGGCCGGTTTCCTGGCGAATCTGCTCGCTCTTGGCCTTGAGAGTCGAAATGCTCTGGAACATGTGGACCGGAATGCGGATCGTGCGGGCATGATCGGCCACAGCGCGGGTGATTGCCTGGCGAATCCACCACGTGGCGTACGTCGAGAACTTGTAGCCGCGGCGGTATTCGTATTTCTCGACACCCCGCATCAAGCCGGCATTCCCTTCCTGGATCAGGTCGAGAAAGCTCAAGCCGCGGTTGCGGTATTTCTTGGCGATCGAGACCACCAGCCGCAGGTTGCCACCCGATAGCTTTTGCTTGGCTTCGGTCCACGCGTCAAACCGCCGCTGGATTTCCACGCAACGAGCCTTGATCTGCTCTGGGGTTTCCAGGGTCAGCCCGACGAGTTCTTCCAGTTCGCGGCGGAGCAGGGGCAGCTCGCTGGACTTGGACTGCCTCTTGCTCATCCTTTTGACGTCTTGCCCTAATTCGTGCATCCGCTCGCCAACCTGCAGCAGACGCTTCATGATGGGCTGCAGCCGCTGGGTACGGAGGCTTAGCTCTTCGCAGAGGGTGGCCATTTTGCGGCGGCGGATAGCCATCCGCTCGGCCGCCTGATTGCGGGCCTTGCGGGGGCCGGTGCCCTCGGCGATTTGGAAGTCGGCCTCGTTTTGTTCCATCAGGTAACGCAGGGTCTTCAGATTCTCCGGCATTCGCCCCAAGATCTGTTCCTTGCGGACGTTTTCCGTCTCGGACGTGCGGAGCGTCCGCTCGAACGGCAACTCCTGGGCGAATACCTTCTCGAGCGTCTCGACCGCCAGACGCAGTGCGAAGTCGGACTCGAGTACCAGCCGACGGAATCGCTTACGGGTCAGCTCGATCTGCTTGGCCAGAAAGATCTCGCGATGCCGTGACAGCAACGGGATATTACCCATCTGGCTGAGGTACATCCGAATCGGATCGCGGGAAGAGAGAGCGACCGGCTCGGTGCCCATGAACGCTTTGGCTTCGTCGGAGAGTGCGCCGTTTTCGTTGGAGGCCGGCGTCGGCTTCTTCTTGACTGGCTCTGGTTCCGGATCGTCGATCACGTTCAAGCCGGTTTCTTCCAGCGCCAGCACCAACTGATCGACCAGCCGCGGATCGCCTCCTTCATCGGGCAGGTATTTGTCGACTTGCTGAAAAGTGAGCACCCCCCGCTTCGAGGCGGCGTCGATCAATGTTTTGAGGTTTGTGTCGACTCGATGCACGTCAATCCCTTCCCTTGTTCAATGGACTCAATCGCACGTCCGTGTACGAACAAATGGCGCTGCAAGGACGTTTTGCGGCGTTCTTGGAACTCATCTCAAACCAGGCTAGGCGAATATTTCGCGGCTCGACTCAAACAGAGCATCAACGATCAGTGTTTCTTGGGGGACATTCCGTGTCGCGTCAGTTGTGCATTTGGAATGTCAGTGATCGGTGTGCTGACCATGTTGTGGCGCTACCCAAGCGCGGAGTCGGTCACGACACACGCCAATGCTGTCCTGGTTGCCGCAGGTCAGCCCTCGTTCGACAGTGCCGTGTCCGAGATCGGTTTCTCAGATTCGACACGCCAAACGGCCTGCTATGCAGGTTGGCCCGTAGGCAATTTGGCGGGCACGGGAAGAAGCCGAGGTTCTCTGCGGCAGCATCCTTTCTCTCCATGAGAACCAAAGACGAACTACTCACTTCGCCTGTAGATCGTCCCATGCTACCAAAACCACTGTCTTGGGCTACTCACTTTCCCGGAAAGCCACCAAAATTGTCAAAAAAACTTAACACCCACTCAAAGGCATTATTCGCACGCCAGACGCTGGCGACAACTTGTTGGGTTGCCATTTTTCACAAACTTATTCCAAATAGGAAGATACGTCACACGTGCCAGAGGCAAACACCACACCCAACTGCGAAAACCGGATCCGGCGATCCGATTTGTCGGCTTCCCAGCATATGACCATTCGTTCAAATCTCGGCTTTGATCGAAGCGCGGTTGAACAAAGAATCCTGCAATGAAAACCGGGATGAACCTGCTGCTGTGGACCGTGCATCCCAACGTGGGGGAGCACCGTTCATTGCTCCAACGGATCCGTGATTGGGGGTTCGACGGAGTCGAGTTCCCGATTGCGGCGATGACTGAGCCGCAAGCGCACGAGCTGGGCGAATTGGCTGATGGCATCGGACTGGGCCGCACCGCGATTCAAGGTCTGGATGCTACCGAAGCGGACCCCGCCAGCGAGAATCCGCTGCTCAGGGAGGCAGCCGTCGAGCAACTCAAAGTCGCCATCCACAAGACCGCTGCGCTTGGCTGCGATCTACTCGCCGGTCCGCTCTTTCAGGGGATGGGACGGTTTTCCGGCGAGCCGCCAACCGCAGACGAATGGAAATGGGCCGTCGATACACTGCACGTGGTGGCCGAGTACGCGGCCAGCCTGCAGATTCGGTTGGCTTTGGAGCCACTCAATCGATTCGAGAGCTATCTGGTCAACACACTGGCTGAGGGGGCCCGCTTCTGCGCAGAAGTTGGACTTCCCAACGTCGGCCTACTGGCCGATACGCATCATGCCAACATCGAGGAACAGCGGCCCGCGGAGGTCTGGCAGCAATACTGTGTGTCGATCTTTCACGTGCACATTTCCGAGAATCATCGGGGTGTGCCCGGCCGTGGGCATGCCATCGGCAGCGAGATCTTTCAGGCACTCCGCAAGTCAGGCTATGACGGATGGCTGACGATCGAAGCGTTCAGCCCCAAGGTCAAGGCCCTCGTACCGAGGCTGCACGTTTGGAGGGACTTCTTCAATCGCGAGGACGAGGTCGCCGTGGAAGGATTGCAGTACATCCGCCACAATTGGGAACTGGCCGGCGATTGACGAGCGGAGAGCAGACAGCCGAGAGCGGAGGGCCAAATTGAGGAATCGGATCCGGATCAACCGGATGAGACCGGTCGGCACTGGCTCCGCAAGAATCCGTAAGCTCCGGTCATCGTGTCCCATCCGTTCTTACGTCGGCGCCTTCAGCAATGCAGAGAAATGAATGCCAACGAACGACTCACATCCTCTTCCACTTCGCGGCGTGCGGGTCCTTGATTTGACCCGCGTGCTGGCCGGCCCCTATTGCACGATGATCCTGGCCGATCTCGGTGCCGACGTAGTCAAGATCGAGCAACCCGATACCGGCGACGACGCCCGGCACTTCGGGCCATTTCTTCCATCGGGACTGAGCGGCTACTTCGGCAGCATTAATCGTGGCAAGCGGAGCGTGACGCTGGACTTGAAGTCAAAGGATGACAAGCACACCTTCCTACAACTTGCAGAGCGGGCCGACGTTCTGGTCGAGAACTTTCGGCCCGGCACGATGGACAAGCTGGGACTCAGCGAAGGAGCCTTGCAGAAGGACAACCCCGGGCTGGTCTACGCCTCGCTGTCCGGGTTCGGCCGGACGGGAACCGAGACCGATCGGCCCGCTTATGACGTCATCGTGCAGGCCTTGAGTGGGTTGATGAGCATCACCGGCAGCGGGCCCGGCAACTTCGTGCGAGTGGGAACCTCGATCAGCGACATCCTGACCGGCATGTTTGGAGCGATCGCAATCCTGGCGGCACTCAAACATCGCGACGACGCCCAGCAGGCCTCGAGCATCGACCTGGCAATGCTCGATTGCACCGTAGCGGCACTCGAAAACGCGGTCAGCCGCTTCGCCGTTACCGGACAGGTCCCCGAACCGCTAGGCACCCGGCATCCGTCCATCACGCCGTTTCAGGCGTTCACGACTTCGGATGGTCCGATCGTTGTCGCCGCCGGAAACGACACGCTGTGGGGCAAGCTGTGCGCTGTGCTCGGTTGTCCGGAACTCGTCGACGACGCACGTCTGGCCAACAACGGCAACCGCACCGAAAACCAATCGTTGCTTGAAGAACTACTCAATGCCCGGTTCGTCGAGCAGCCGCAATCGCATTGGCTGCCACTACTGCTTGAGGCCGGCGTGCCCGCGGCGCCGATTCGCGACATGGCGGCGGTCGTGGGCGACACGCATCTCGCTTCGCGAAACATGTGGCACGAGATGCTCGATGGAGATGGTGACGCATTCCTGACGGCGGGCTCCCCGCTAAGGATGAACGGCCACGCCCCGCCTTTGTCGAACCGCGTGCCGCAACTCGGTGAACACACACAGACCGTGCTCGACGAGTGGCTGAAGGCGAATTGATACTCCGCACCGCGACGCCGGACGACGCTGCCGCCATGGCCGGGGTCGACCGCCAGAGCTGGCCGGCGGCGCTGGCTACATCGGCAGAGGGCTTCGAGCGCCGAATCGCCGCGTTTCCCGAGGGACAGCTCGTTGCCGAGTCGGATGGCCGAATCGTCGGCGCCGCCGGCGCTCAGCGGGTCACGCAACAGTTCTTCGACGCGAACAGCCGTCAGTATGACCTGCTGACCGACTCGGACCGCTTGAGCGCCACTCACGATCCACTTGGCGAAATCTACCAATTGATCGGTGTCGGCGTGACGCCCGAGTTCCGGGGCAGTCGTTTGGGCCGCCAACTCGTCGATCGCCAGATCGCCTATGCCCGATCATTGCCAGGTATCGAGCGCATCATGGGGTTCACGCGACCGGCCGGATTCCACAAGCACCGAGACCTTCCCATCGACGAGTACGTCGTCCTGCAGGACGGCAACGGCCGGCACGTGGATCCCGTGCTCGCCTTCCACGTGACTGCCGGGGCGCAGATCCTCTCGATACATTCCGACTTTCGACCCAACGATGAGCAGTCTGGCGGCTACGGCGTATTGATCGAGTACGCCCTGCGCGGCGGCGACGTCACGTAAACAGGTCGACCGTGGCCACGATCAGCATCACCGCGCCGATGGCCAGCTTGCCAACGGTGCCCAGCAATCGGCCCACCAAAGCGCCCCAGCCGACCGACAGGCTCTCGTCACCAGTCTTGCCGAGCCAGACTTCGCCCAGGAAGGCGCCTCCGAAAGCGCCCACTGCCCCTCCGCCGATGGCGCCAATGACGGACCCGACGATCGGAATCGGCACGCCCACGACAGCGCCGGCGACGCTGCCGATCATCGTCCCCACGATCGCCAACACCATCGCTCGTTTCGAGGCGCCTTGTTTCGCGGCGCCTGCGGCTCCAGCGACGAACTCGACTACCTCGCCGAGCATGGCCAAGATGGTGAGCACAATCACGGTGGTCCAGGTGACTTCGAACGATTCGTGCGGCGGGCCAAACGCCACAAACAGTGCCGTCAGCGCCACGATCATCCACGTGCCAGGCAATGCGAACAACAACGTCAACCAACAGGCAGCGTTGGCCACAGACAGCAGGATGGCCCAAATGATGTAGCTCATTGTTCAGAGCAATCGCTCGTGTCGGCGAGAATTCGGCCGGGGTCGCATTGGATTGTATGAGCAGAGGAGTCGACGATCGAGCAGCTTCGCGCGGTCCGGCAGATCTCCAGATTACGATGCCCGAATCTTCTCGAATTCCCGCCAATATTCGGGCCGAGCCTACGAAACGCTATACAGAGAACTCCCCCGAACCCTCAATGCGCTCCCTCAATCCAGGATCAATGTGATGAAACCGACCGCTGCCATTCTGCTGACTGGTGTACTCTGCTTCTGTGGCTGCGAAATCCACATCGAAGGGCTCGATGACATTGGGATCGGGAGCGGCGTCCGGGGCTCCGGCGTCGAGGCGACCGAGACCCGCGACCTGCCCGAGTTCGAATCCATAGTCCTGAAGGGCTCCGGCGATGTAACCGTGGAAATCGGCGACGAGCAGAGCGTTGTGGTCGAGATCGACGACAATTTGCTGGAGATCATCCAGACCAAAGTCGACGACGGGGAACTCGTCATCGATACAGAGAAGTCGTATTCTTCGAAGCTCGGCTTGAAAGTCCGCATCACGATGGTCGAGTTCGACGGGATCGAAATTTCCGGATCCGGCGACGCCGACGTATCGGGAATCGACGGCGGCGAACTGCAATTCAAGGTGAACGGGTCCGGAAACGTCAATGCGTCTGGAACGGCTGACGAAGTGACAATCGTCGTCAACGGGTCCGGCGACGTCAATCTGTTCAAACTCGAAGCCAGCGAGGCCAGCGTGCGGATCGCCGGCAGCGGTGACGTTGACGTCCACGCCACCGAGGAGTTGAACGTCCGGATTATGGGCAGCGGCGACGTCACCTACGACGGCAGTCCACAAGTCGAGATGAAAGTTATGGGTTCCGGCGACGTCAATAAGAAGTGAACGCTGGGGCGCCGGCACTCATCAGCAGGCGACCTATCGGCTCAGGCACTGATGCACACGCGGATCGGTGCGCGGGCTTACCGCTGATAGATTGGCAAGTAGCGGTATTCCACCGCCAGTGCCAACACGGCCATGCAAGTGCAGTACACCTTGCCGGCCGCGCGTTCGCCGCCGTGACTGGCGAGCCAGCTGCCGTCGTTGCCTTGCTCTTCAAGCAAAATCGGGTAGAGGTGCGCTCGAAACGCGTCCCACTGCTCGCCTCCGACTTTGAAAACGCCCAAGCTGCCGTAGTAGGCGCCGTAATAGAAGTATGGCTGTTCGAGCTGGAGCGGCCGCTGGAGGATAAACTCGGCGCCGCGCAGCGCCTCGTCGGTGTGATGCGCGCCGCAGATTTCCAGTGCCAGGATTCCGGTGCCCGTGCGGGTGGGAGTCGGGGATCCGCCGGGCTGATAGGCGAAACCGCCGCTGTCGGCATCGGCGCATGACCTGACGTATGTGACCGCTTTGTCGATTTGATCGGCCGGCACGTCACAGCCCACGTTGCGGGCGGCCCGCAGCGCGAGCAATTGCCAGCCGCTGACACTCAGATCGCTGTCGCGGCTATGCGGCTGATACCGCCAACCACCCGCGTGGCGTTCGGTCTTGGGAACGTTCTGGGCATCCAGAATCAGCCCGATGGCGCGTTCCAGCGCCTTTCGGCAGTCGGCCGCCTGTGCTTCAGGCAGCATGCCCACCACCTCGGCCAGCATGAGCGTGCTAATGCCGTGACTGTAGAACGGGCCGTGGCTGCGCTTGTGCACGATCATGCGATTGGCCTGCTGGTGATCGATGACCCAGGCCACTCCCTTTTCGATTTGATCGCCGTACGGAGGCTCACCCGGCAAGTGCCCGGCCGCCAGAAACGACATGACGGCCAACGATGTCCCGGCGGTTGATTCGCCAAACGAGTCGACGCGCCATGCATCAGACGGTTGCTGCTCATCGGCCAGAAACCGAATCGCCCGCTCAACGGCCCGATCGATCTTCTTCTCTTCCTCGGTGAGTGGCGCTGCACTGGCGAGGGACGTCACCAATAGGCCGATGAGGGCAGCGCCCAGCACGCAGCGGGATTCTGGCGTCAAACAGGAGGAAAGATTTCGAATTGCGATCATGTGAGCCAAGCGTAATAGCGCGGCGACATCCTGCGTGGAAGAACCACTGTTGATTCATCCTAGACGATCCGCGTCGGCGATTCGATTCTGGTAGGTCCTGCTTGCCGAGCAGGACCTCGAGCAACGTGACACATCAAAACGTAGGTCGCGACCGATTCAGATCCGGTCCGGCAGACGAACCTGCTGGCCGCAAACTCGAACGTCGCTTATGATCCGTTCCACATCCGGCTGAACGAGGGGTGAAAGGAGACGGTCCCGCATGATGTTTTTGCTGGCTGAAGTTCACGAGCCGGCATCCAAAGGGGTGATGCTCCTGTTTGCCGCCGGCATGTTGCTGACGTATGTCGGGGTAGCGGTCGAGCGTTTTCACAAGACGGTGGCGTCGCTGGTCGGTGCTGGTGTGCTGACGTTGGCGGCGCTGTGGCTCGATTTGTTCGAGTACCCCGAGATTTACGAGTTCCTTAAGGAAGACCTCAATATCTTTGGGGTGATCATCGGCACCGGGATTCTCGTCGACGTCACCGGCAAGTCAGGGCTGTTTCACTTTCTGGCGATGTTGATCGTCCGCGCCACCGGCGGACGGGCCACGCGGCTGTACTTCGCAATGTGCGGGCTGACGTTTGCGTTCGTCGCCGTGTTGACCATCGTGCCGGCGATGTTGATTCTGTGTTCGCTGGTGCTGGTCATCTGCCGGTCGTTGAACTACGACCCGAAGCCATTTCTGATTTCGACGGCCATCTGTGCCAACAGCGGGGCGATTGTCACCTTCGCCAGCGGGTTGCCCAACATCATGATCGGGACGGCAGCCCATATTCCGTACGTGCACTTTCTGTTGGTCTCGGCACCGTATGCCGCAGTCAGCCTGTTGATTGCGGTGGCCATGTTGCGGATGTGGTTTCGCAATGACCTGCCCTGGACGCAGACGCCTGAGCAATTGGCAGAGCTGAAAGAGACGATTCGCGAGTTCGATCCCTGGGCGCTGGTCGAAGACCGCTGGGTACTGCTGCGGAGCGCGATCATTTTGGGAGCGACGGTGCTGGGGTTTGCCTTCGCTCAAGCCATGGGCTTGGGAATGGATTTCATCGCCATGGCGGGCGGGACGGCAGCGTTGTTGTTCGCAGGCCGCACGGTCGAAGAATCGATCAGCAAAGTCAACTGGACGGTCATTCTGTTCTTCATGGGTCTGTTTCTAATCATCGGCTGCGTGAAGTCGACCGGGGCGCTGATCTTTGCCGCCGAACAAGTTGTCGAAGCGTCGGGGCAGAATCTGACCGCGCTGATTGCGCTACTGAGTGTGTTTGCGGCTTTCGCCAGCGCGATTGTGGATAACATTCCCGTGGCGGCCACGCTGATCCCGATTGTGAACAGCATCTCGCAACTAGGACTGCCCGAGGAGCCACTGTGGTGGTCGCTGGTATTGGCCTGCAACTTGGGGGGCAACGGCACGCCGATCGGTTCGATTTCCTGCGTGATCGCGCTTTATACTCTTAAGAAGGAAGCCCACATCACGGTAGGCTGGGGTGAATTTCTAAAGATCGGCGGATCGATCCTGCTGATTCAACTGGTCGGGACAATTCTGTATTTGCTGGCGCTGCAGGCCGCCGGCGCCTTTCCGCAACTTCCTTGAGCAGGCCGCGATGTTCGATCCCACGCAGCGCGAAGTGGACCGCGACGTTGAATCCTTCATGAAGGCCTTCGAGCGGTCGCAGGTCGGCGAAGTCGCTTCGGCACACCCCCGCCAGCCCCAACACGTGTTGCTCGTGCTCGATGCTTCGTCCCAGGACGCCACCGGCATGGCTGTGTCGCGGCAACTGCAGTCGGTGTTCGATTGCCGCATATCGGTCGTCGATGCCCGTGACAGCGTTGAATCCAACGATCTGACCGAGCAGGCAGCCAAAGAACTTGGCGGCGTAGAGTGCATCAAAGGAACCGGAGACGCGTTTCAACAAGTGCTCGACGCCGTTGAACAGGTGGAACCAGATTTGGTCATCGTGCCCTGCCCCTTCGGCCGTGATCTGGAAGCTGTTGGTCCCGATAGCGTGGGCACGGTCATTGACGTACTGCTGGCGCGGCTGCACATTCCGATGCTGGTGATTCGACAACCGTTCGAGCAGGTCGCGCAAGCGTTTGAACGGCTGCTGTTGCTGATCATCGGCGAGAACGAGGTGGCGCCGCTGGCGGCGGGCTGGGCAGCCGGGCTTGTTTCACAAGGCGGCCGCTGCGACCTGCTGCTCGTTTTGGAAGAAGAGTTCTTTCAGAACGTTCAAGACGTGTTGGCCGCCATCGACCCGCAAGTCAAGGTGAGCCACGAATCGGTGGAAGGTGCGATGGCGGCCACACAGACACGTCTGCACCGCAGCCTGCAGAAGACAGCGCAGGAACAAGGTTTCGAACATGACCTGTTCGTGCTTCGCGACGACGAGCCGCAGGCGACAGCGATGCAGGATGACCCGCGTCATCCGTTGCTGGTGCTGGCGCTAGAACGGGCCGACCACGCCTCGCAAGGACTGGTGCGCGATCGCATCCGCTGGTCGTCGAATCCGGTATTGGTCGTGCCACCGCCTGTGGGAGATTGAACAACAGACGGCCTTTTCGTGCTCAGCGAATCGAGAGCGCCTTTAGGTTGCGCCAAAATTGCTCACACGTCGAACTGAATGCCCTGCGCCAGCGGTAGCTCGGTACCGTAATTGACGGTGTTGGTGGCGCGGCGCATGTAGTTTTTCCAGGCGTCTGATCCCGACTCGCGACCGCCGCCGGTTTCTTTTTCGCCGCCGAACGCCCCGCCGATCTCGGCACCGCTGGTGCCGATGTTGACGTTGACGATGCCACAGTCGGATCCGGCTGCCGAGCAGAACAGCTCCGCCTCACGGACGTCGCTGGTGAAGATCGCTGAGGCGAGGCCTTGCGGAACGCCGTTGTGGATTTCGATTGCCTGATCGAGTGTCTGATACGTCATGACATACAGAATGGGCGCGAACGTCTCTTGTTGCAGGATCGGTGCGTCTGAATCGATTTCGACAACTGCCGGCCGCACGTAATACCCGCCGGACGGCACACCGGTCGTGACTCGCTCGCCACCGTGGACTGTTCCGCCGGAGCTGGTTGCCTGTTGCAGCGCCGCCTGCATCGCATTGCAGGCGGCCTCATCCACCAGCGGACCGACCAGCGTTCCCTCTTCGAGCGGATTGCCGATCGGCAGGCCGGCGAAGACCTTCTTCAGTCGCGCGACAACATCGGTGGCGATGCTTTCGTGCACAATCAGTCGCCGCAGTGTGGTGCAGCGCTGACCGGCCGTACCGGCGGCTGCAAACACGATCGAGCGGACCGCCAATTCGAGTTCGGCCGAGGGAGCGACGATCATGCCGTTGTTACCACCCAACTCCAACAAGACCCGGCCGAGGCGCGCCGCCGCCGTTTGTCCGACGGCCCGGCCCATCGGGATCGATCCAGTGGCCGAGATGAGCGGCAGTCCTTCGTGCGCAGCCAGCGCGTGACCGACGTCGGCACCGGCGCCGATCACCAGGCACGATACAGCCTGAGGGACTTCGGGCATCTCCGCCAAGACACCATTGACGATGCTCTGACAGCCAATCGCGCACAGTGGGGTCTTTTCCGATGGCTTCCAGATGACAGGGTCACCGCACACCCAGGCCAGTGCCGCGTTCCAGGCCCAAACGGCGACGGGAAAGTTGAACGCGCTGATCACGCCAATCGGCCCTAGCGGATGCCATTGCTCGGCCAATCGGTGTTGGGGCCGCTCACTGGCGATCGTTAATCCATAAAGTTGACGGCTCAGGCCGACGGCAAAGTCGCAGATGTCGATCATCTCCTGAACTTCACCCAGCGCCTCCTGCCGAATCTTACCCGCTTCCCAGCAGACGACTTCCGCGAGGTCGTCTTTGTGTCTGCGCAGCGCTTCACCGACCCGGCGCACGAACTCGCCCCGCTGTGGCGCCGGAACTGTCCGCCACCCACGAAAAGCATCACTCGCCTGCTGCACGATCCGCGAGACGTCGGCTGGAACTGCCGAGTCGAACGACGTCAACTCCGACCCGTCGATGGGGCTATGCACGGCAATCGTCGGGCCGTCTCCGGCACTCCAGTCTGTTCCAGCGGCTATGGCAACTGTCTGTGTCGGGGCGCCCAGCCGGTCGAGCGCGGTCCGAAGTTCACTTTTCATCGGTCACTCCGTCCAAGTCGGTCATCTCGCTGTCGAATCGCACGGTCCCCTGGCTGCGATAGTTCTGCCCGAAGCGGTTATCGATGAACTCTTCAAAGTCGACCTGTTCCTGCTTCACGAAACCTGAGTCCGGCAACCGCCCGGCGACGTGCAGATCGAGGACTGCGCAGATGCCGGCAGCGGTCGTGATCTGGATGGCACTCCACGGCTCGCCGTAGAGGTTCTTGTGGTAGATCTTGCGGGCGTCGCTTAACTGCACGAGCTGGTCCTTTCGCCACCCGCCGACCGTGCAGAAGACGACCACGACGTCTTGAAACGTGACGGGAACGGCGTGCTCGAGAATGTCTTTCAGGATTTCACGGCGTTGGCTCAGCCGCAGCTCATTGACGAGAAACGCCATCAGATCGCGGTGGCCCATGTAGCGAATCGTGCGGTAGTTCAGCTCGCGAACCTTGGCATCTAACGTCTCGCAGAGTGTTCCCAATCCACCAGACGTGTTGAACGCCTCGTAGCGGACGCCGTCGAGCGAGAAGTGCTCCAAGCCTTCCAGCGGCAAGGCGTCGATGAGATGCCCCTCGTGAATGGCTTCGCAGGGGTTGCAGTATTCATTGATCAGGCCGTCGGTCGACCAGGTCAGGTTGTATTTCAACGCGTTGCTGGGAAACTGCGGCAGCGCACCGACCCGCATGTAGACGGTGTCGAGCTGGTCGAACGATTGGGTCAGATGATGGGCGACGATCGACACGAACCCAGGCGCCAGCCCGCATTGCGGCATGAAGATCTGCCCTGGTTTGGCTTGATCCGAGACATGCCGCACGCGATGCGTGGTCTGAATGTCTTCGGTCAGATCGAAGTAGCTGGCGCCGGCTTCGAGTGCGGCTTCGGCCACCATCGGATTGTGGTGGAAGCTGAGCGCCGAGATGACACTATCGCAGCCGCTCAAGGCCCGAGCGAGGTCTTCGGCGCTGGTGGCGTCGACGACGGCGGTCTCGACATCGACGCGGCTCCGCAAGCGTTCCAACGCGCCCACGTCGATGTCACCGACGCGAACTTCGTAGTCGCCGGTCTCGGACAGAAAGTGGGCAATCATGCGGCCAATCTTGCCGCTGCCCAGCAGCATCACGGTATGCATGCGGCTCCTTCACGCAAAATTGGGCGATCCGTCTGAACGGGCCAACAATGCAGCCCTGGGCGGATTATACAGATTCTACGCAGAGAGCCGAGTCTGGTTCGGACAGAGCTTAACCACAAAGCCACAAAGATCACAAAGCAGAGAGTGTGCTAGCGAACATCTGAAGATGCGGCTTCCTGCAACTTGGGCGCCAGTTCCGACAGTAGTTCGTAGAGCAGCTCCAGCGAATCGCGAGCTTCAGTCTCGGTCATCGTCATGGGCGGACTGACGCGCAGCACGGTGCCTGCCAGCGGACCGAGCAAATGGATGCCGTCGCCCCCGGTTGTGCCCAGGTAGCAGGCCTCCACAACGGCATTGGCGACGTCGTGCCCTGAGAGTTCGCCCAGCGCGGGACACTCGATGCCGAACACCATCCCCTCGCCGCGGACCTTGGTGATGACACCAGTGTCCTTCAGCCGATTCAGACCTTCGGTAAAGATGGCCGAGAGGCGATTCGTGTTCTCGAGCACGTCGGTGTTCTCGAATTCGTCCAGCGTCGCCAGCACAGCGGCACTGGCCAGCGGGTTGGCCGACCACGTGTCGGACGCTTCGCCGTAGTGCAGGCTGGCCATCACGTCACCGCGTCCAACCGCCGCACTGACGGGGACGCCGTTGCCCAGTCCTTTGCCGAGGCAGACGAAGTCGGGTGCGACGCCGTACTTTTCGAAGGCATACATCTTGCCCGTGCGGCCGAAATTCGCCTGCACTTCGTCAAGGATGAACAACATGTCGTGCTGGCGACAGAATGATTCGAGCAATTGCAAATAGGCGGCCGGCGGATGATAGCTGCCGCCACCGCCCAAGTACGGTTCCGTGATGAGGCAGTTCAGCCGATTGCCGAACTCCTCATGCAGGGCCTGCAACTCCGTTTGGTAGTTGGAGAGATCGACGTCATCGCCATAGCGGCTGACGTCGTCGACCTCGGACATGGGGAAGCTGATGAACTTCACGCGCGGGTCGCGGTCGGCATCCGACTCGCTACCGGTGACGGCACCGGCCAGGCCTTTCTTGCCATGGAATCCATGGCGGGTGGCAATGATGATGTCGCGACTTTCGTCGCGGTGCAGGCAGGCCCACAGCGCCTTTTGGATGGCTTCGGATCCGGACGCGGCCCACATGACCGTGTCGAGCCGCTCGCCGCCGGGCGAGGCTTGCAGATTGTTGACGAGCCGCTCTGCCGCCAGTGTTTCGATTTCGGTAACGGCGTTGTATGCCGTCAGTGCCAACGCCGGAAAGAACTCGCCGTTATTCCCTTGACCGGCCAGATGGTCCGGCTGCCAGCCCATATACGACGCGAAGCGTTTCATCCAACTCCGCGGATTGTGGCCCAGATTGGCGACCAACACGCCGGACGAATAGTCGTAGAGCCGCCGGCCTTCCGGGGTCCAGTGAAACGAACCGGCCGACTTGCCCAGGACCGCCTGCGTGGGGGTAAAGGTTCGAAGCGCGATCGGCTCGCGCTGGACGATGGCCCTGCGAGCGCTGTTAGACCGGTCTTCGCCGGGGAACTGAATCGGAGAATGCGTCATGATTTGTATGGATGGAGTTCGATCGTTCAGGCGATGCAGCGAACAAACATTCTGTGACGGTCGGCCTTTTCGGGAAAGCCAGGCTCGACGTCTCGAAAGCCGACCGATTGTAGCGAAGTCGATATCTCCTCTGCAGCATACCACGTCTGCTGCAGTTGTACGTCACGGCGCAGCCAGCCGGTATCGGCACGGTCAAAAATGGCTGCCGCGAATGTGGCTTGCCGGCACTCGACGTTGGCGGCGCACTGCACGGCACACACGTGATCATGATCGATGAACGAGAGATCCCCGGTCCATTCTTCGATGTACTTCTTCTCCATATTCATGTCGAAGTAGAAGATGCCGCTGCTCCGCAGAGCCTGGTGCACGTTCGAAAACGCATTTGCCAATTCTTCCAGCGCCATCAAGTGATTCAGGCTGTCGAACATGCAGAGGCAGGCGTCGAACGGCTCATCAAAGCTGAAATCCCTGGCGTCGGCATGGATGAATTCCAACTCCGGTGACGACTCTCGCGCCAGGGCGAGCATGTTGGATGAACCATCCAAGCCTGTAACGCGATACCCGCGCTTCGCGAGCGACTCGGACAACTCGCCGCTACCACAACACAAGTCGAGAATGCGGGCCTGCTCGGGAACGTGTGCCAGCACCGTGTCTTCAATCCGAGACAGCCAGCGGTCTCCGACCATTGCGCCCCAGTGCCGCTGATATGTCTGTGCGAACGGATCGTAGGCATCGTAGATGTCCATGGCGAACGGCCCGTGTAGTACGCGGCGGCCCCGGGGACAGACCCGATGTGGTCGGCCCTACACTTCGCCATCGTACAGGACTTCCGGCTGGGCGGAACCCGGCGCGTAGAGGACGAGGCCACCTGTTTCATCATTGACCCGTACGACGCAATCAGGTTCGCCCTGATGTTGCCGTTCGAGAATCGCCTCGAGCGCCTGCACGGCGGCGACGGTCTGTCGATCTGCCGAGACGTCGTTGTAGGCGAGGTTGCGGATCTCCTCGAGCCGGTCGTTCCTTCCCGAGTCATCACCCCCAAACTCAACATGGGCCAGCTCACGGACGAAACGTTCGACGACCTCGATGCCGTAACCGCGTTGCGCGCGCTGGCCCCAGGGCTCCAGGAAGCTGCCGTTATAGTGATTGTTGATGGAGTTCTTGATGTCGAACGGCGTGTGACCTTCGACGGTGCATTCGATGCCGCGCTTGCGCGAATGGCCGTTCCACAGCCCGTTGTCGAAGCGGAACTGGACTTCTTGTTCGACGTAGCCGGGAAAGTTATCCGGCGTGACCCAGGAAGTGTGGATGTCGAATGCTGCCTCGCGGCCCGAATTGTACTCGTAAATCATTCGCATCTGGCAGCTGTCCCAGGTATTCCCGTCTCGGGGTCCGACCAGCCCCCGCTGGCCGGTGACGGTAATTGTCTTGAGCCGCCCGCCAAACGTGAAGTCGATGAGCTTGATGTAATGCACCGCCACGTAGGTGCCGGGGTTGCGCCCGGTGATCCATTCGGCGAATTGAGCACCCGAGATTTGTTTGGGTTCCAGCAGCGTGCAATAGCCGCTGTTGACGTGCTGCAGTACGTCGTCGGCCACGAATGTGCGGAGTTTCTTATGGTCAGGGTCGAGCAATTTGTGGTAGACGACCTTGGCGAGAACGCTCTTTTCGCGGGCGAGGCGGTCCAATTCGTCGAGCTGCTGCAAGGTCAACACAGAAGGCTTTTCGACGAGCAGATGAACGCCGGATTCCAGGACCTGTTTCGCCGCTTCGAAGTGACGATCGTCCGGCGTCGCCACGCAGGCGAAATCAATTCCAGCGTTGATCAGATCCCCGACTGCGTTATCACCGGCGAAGCTCTGAAAACTTCCGATGCTGGCGCCGGCCGTCTCGCGGTATTTCTCAGCCCGTTTTCCGGTTCGCGATGCAATGCCGACCAGTGGGACGTCCACCTCTCCGAAGCGGCGGTCATGTAGACCTGCGCGGTGGGCCTGCTCGAAGAACGGCCGATAGGTTTCGTCGAAAATCATTCCGACGCCGACCATTCCGCCACGAAGCTGTTTTGTTTGCATAGTGCTCATGTCGACCATTCTAGTCGGATCAATCGTGCAGGTGCAGTGCGCCGAACGGGCGGATACTGCGCGCCTCTTGTGAGACTCGCATCGCTTGCGGGCATTGACTAGTCTGAGTGTCGTTGAGTGGTGTTGATCCGCTTCGGCACTCGCGGCCGCAAGGAGCTGACTCCACAAGGCACTGGCGGACAAGCCGCCAGTGGCACCCACATTCGGTGGCACCTGATAGTTGCGCGGTCCTTGATGACGAGTTACGCCCAGCGGTTGCACGAACAGGTTCAAGCCAAACGAACACCGGCACTGGTGGGGCTCGACCCGCGACTGGACCAGCTTCCCAAATCGATCGTCGAATCGGCCCGCCAGCGCGAGACAGACCAAGTCGCAATTGCTGCCGCCGCCTTCGAAGAGTTCTGCGTGCGGATCATCGACGTGGTGGCGGCATTGGTGCCGGCGGTCAAACCGCAGGCGGCATTTTTCGAAGAGTGGGGGCCCGATGGGTGTTTGGCGCTGGCCCGCGTCATTCGATACGCACGCAAGAGCGGACTGATTGTCATTTGCGACGCCAAACGGGGGGACATTGGATCGACTGCCGAGGCCTATGCCCGCGCCTATCTGGCGGGCGAAGATCCCCAAGCCGCGGTCTGGGCGGCCGACGCGCTGACCGTCAACCCGTACCTGGGACGCGACACCTTGGAGCCGTTCGTCGAGGTTGCCCAGCAGCGCGGTGCCGGAATCTACGTGTTGGTGCGAACCAGCAACCCGGGAGCCGGAACGCTGCAGGATCGGCGGAGCGATTCAAAACCAATCTATGAACACGTGGCGGGCGTCGTCGAAGAGCTCGCGTTGGAAACAAGCGGCGAGGGTCGATACGGGTCGGTCGGAGCCGTTGTCGGTGCGACTTATCCCCGCGAGCTCGCAGAGTTGCACGAACTCATGCCGCACGTTCCTTTGCTGGTGCCGGGATACGGCAGCCAGGGCGGTAACGCTGCAGACGTGGCCGGCGCCTTCGACGCGGATGGCCTGGGCGCCGTGGTTAACAACTCCCGCGGCATCAATTTCGCGCAGTCGCGCGAACCCTACTCGAACCGGTTGTCCGAAGCCGAGTGGGAACAGGCGGTCGAGGCCGCCACGCGCGACATGATCGCCGATTTGGCCAACCACACCCCGGCAGGCGAACTTCGCTCAAGCTGAGGAGCGGTCACATGGCGTCTACTATTGCGGGTGAAACGGCCACACAAAGGGCGCGATCACCAGCGTGATCACGCCGATCAGAAGGCTGAGCGGGACGCCGATTCGGAGATAGTCACGGGGTTGATAACCACCTGGTCCGAAGACCATGAGGTTGGTTTGGTAGCCGTGGGGTGTCGCAAAGCTGGCCGCTGAGGCAATGATGACTGCGATCGCAAATGGCATGATGTCGACGTTCAAACTCCGGGCGCCGGCCATGGCAATTGGAAACAGGAGTACGGCTGCCGCCTTGGCCGTGATGATGTTGGTCAGGATCATGGTCACGGTATAGACGATGGCCAGCATCACCAGAGCTCGAGCGTCTCCGTTTTGAAACGGCAGAACGTCGATCAGACCCTTAAGCCCTTCACCCAACGCTTCGGCTGCTCCGCTTTTTTCGACGGCCTTGCCGATGCCCATGCCTGCGCCCATTGCCAACAGCACGCTCCAGTCGATCGAGCGTTTGGCCTCGGCGCCGTTGATGCAACCACTGAGCACCATGAACAATGCCGCGACGAGAGCCGCTTGGACCATCTCCAGCCATTGAAACGCGACCACCGCCACCATGGCCAACAAGATCAGCCGTGAGATCCAGGCTTTTTCATGCCGCGGGGGCGTCGAGTCTTCCACCGCGCTGACAAGATAGAAGTCGCGCGAGTTGCGCTGTAGCTCAATAAAGGACGGGTGGGCTTCCATCAGGAGCGTGTCGCCGGGCTCCAGTACGATGTCGCCGACCTTCTTGCGGATGCGCTGGCCGCCACGGGCGACGGCAATGACTGCGGCGTTGTAGCGGCTGCGAAACTGGGCGTCGCGGATGGTCATCCGCAGAACCGGGCAGGCGTTGGACACCACAGCTTCGATGAGTTTTCGCTCCGAACGCGGGCTATCGAGCTTGAAGATCTGGTTGGTGGCAGGCTTCAGTCCCGGGATGCGCTGCAAGTCGACCACCGACTCGACGATCCCCACGAACACCAACCGGTCGTTGGCCATCAGCCGCTCGCTGGGAGCGACCGCCGGCAGCAGGTGGCCTTCTCGGTCGATCTCCATCAAGTACATGCCTGGCAGATGCCGCAGGCCCGCCTCTTCGATCGTTTTTCCCACCAGGGGGCTGCCCGGCTCGACCAGCATTTCAACCGTGTATTCGCGCGGATCGTCGACCGGCGTGATCGGCGGTTTGCGATGGGGCAACAACCAGCGGCCAAACACCAGGACGTAGACCAACCCTGCCAGGGCGGCCGGCAGACCCACCCAAGCGATTTCGAACATCTTGAGCCCGTAACCGCGTTCGGCGGCCAGCAGGGCGTCGACGACCATGGTCGTGCTGGTGCCGACGAGCGTGCATAGCCCGCCCAGCACCGCCGCGTAACTCAGCGGCAACAGCAGATGAGACGCTGAGAACCGCAGCTTGCGGCCCCAGTCGCCGACCACGGGCAGCATCATGGCCACGACGGGCGTGTTGTTCATGAAGGCGCTGGAGATCGCAACGGGAAGCATCAACCGCGCTTGCGCCACGCGTAACGACTTGGGTTGTCCCAGCAATTGTCGTCCAATGACTGTCAGCGCACCGGTTTGACGCAGGCCTTCGGCGACTGGGAACAACGCGATGACGGCGATTAGGCCTGTGTTGGAGAACCCGTACAGCGCATCTTCGGGTTCGACGATGCCGGCCACCGACAGAAATACCAAGCCTCCCATCAGAATCCATTCAGGCCCGACTCGCAACTTGTACAACGAGACGATGACGCCGAGCAGCACTGCCAACGTGATCGTAATGTCGGCATCCATCGAAAGCGGCAGTCCGGTTCGTTAAAGAGCCTGCTTGACGGCAGCCAGCACACGGTCATGGAGCAATCCGTTGGAAACAATGACACCGCGATTGGCCGACAGTTCGCGGCCCCGGGTGAAATCGAGCGGTTTGCCCTCCACGTCCGTGACTCGCCCACCTGCCTCCTCGACGATCAACGCGCCGCCGGCATGGTCCCAGATCTTTTCTTGATAGCCCGGTTTGGTAGGCAGCCGCAGATAGATGTCGGCGTCGCCGCGAGCCACGACGGCGTATTTGGCTTGGCTGTCCATGCGGAGCGGTTCGCGGGTGATGCCCAGCGCAGCCGCCACGTCGGCGGCATGTGAGTGCGACGTATGTCCCGATTCGACTGATTCGGTGAAGCGCGCATCGCCCGGATTGTCGTTCGCAGTAACGCCCACGCGATCGGAACTGGAGGTCTTCGTCTCGTCTTGCGGAACCGTCCGGCAGCCTGCCCTGCGGGTTGCAGAAAAGATGACTCCAGTTGAATCAGAGTCGTCGCCGGAGAGCGGCAGGTTCGGACAAGCGACGGCTGCGACGGTGATCTGGCCCTCGACGATCAATGCCAGTGAGACCGCGTATTGTTCCTTCCGCAGAAACCCCTTGGTTCCATCGATGGGATCCAGCGTCCAGAATCGCTTTGAATACTCGCGCACTCCGCCGCGATCGATCCAAGAGCAGACTTCCTCTTCGCTGCCGGACTGTCCGATGGCCTGAAGTTCCGTGCAGACGCGGTCCAAGAACGCTCGATTCTCGCCGCCTCTCAGTGCCGCAGCGTCTTCTTCTGCGACGATCGGATCATCGGGAAAGCGATCGCCCAGCATGCGGCAAATCACGGCTTGGCTGCCAAAGTCGGCAACGGTCACCGGGCTGCGGTCTCGTTTCTCGAGCACGTCAGGCGCCAGCGAGGATTGCACCGACCGGCACAGTCGGGCCGCGGTACGGACCGCTTCGACCGCCGTTTCGGCTTCTTGTTTCCAGTCTGTCACCGGTTTGGAACCCGTCGTGAAAAAGTTTCGCATCGGGCCGAGGCGGGGAGCCTCAGTCGCCGCACTCCACGTGCCGCCAGTGCGTCCCCTTTGCCCGCGATACCGACGGCTCACTGTAATGCATCGCAGTCGGTTCTGCTATTCGACGGCTCTCCGGTGGAGCGCCAAAGTAAAGCGGCGGAGAGCAGATTGCCGGGTGGCTCTCTGCTCTCCGCCTTCCGCTCTTGGCTTCCTCACGCCGCGCGTTTGGTCGGCATGGCCAACAGGACTGGTTCCGGCTCGCGACAGGCTTCGAGGAAGTTCTCGAAGACCTGCATGTCGAGGGCCGAGGCCGATTCGTTCTCAGGATGCCATTGGACGCCCAGGCAGAACCATTCATCGGAAATGGTTTCATAGGCTTCGATCACGCCGTCGGGACAGGTCGCCGATACCCGAAAGGGTTCAGCAACATGATCGACCGCCATGTGATGCTGGCTGTTCACCCGGATTTCGCCTGGGCCGTAAATCTTGTCGACGCGCGTCCCGGGGACGATGTCGATGATGTGCCGCAAGGTCGATTCCACCGGGTCGCGGTGATGTAGGGCCTTGGGGACGTCTTCGGGCACGTGCTGATGCAGGGTCCCGCCGCAAATCACGTTGAGCGTCTGCATGCCGCCCCCGATTGCCAGAATGGGCATTCTGAGTTCAACGGCCAGCTTGCACAGTCGACGGTCGAAATCCTCACGCCGTGTGGGCATCGGCCGTGAGGCAGGATGCTTGTCCATCCCCAAGCGAATCGGGTCGAGGTCCAGGCTGCAGCCACACAACACGAGCCCATCGAGCATTCGCAAATGCTGCTTGAGATCATCGTCGTCGGCCAGTGGAGGAATCAGCATCGGCAGTCCCCCGGCCGCCGAAACCGAATCGTAATACCCAGTGTTGATCCAAGTGAGCGGAATAACGTCTTTGCGGGCGGCACGAAACTCAGTATTGATTCCGATCAGGGGCTTGGCAGACATGCGAATCCTTTCTGATAGATGATGCACTTCCTTGTGCAACCTGAGTTGGCAGCATGGCAATGAGCGCCTCACGCGCTCGGCCGGCGTGGTGGATCGGCAGCGCATCGTAAGCGCTGAAACAGCACGCAGAGGGTTGGCAAGCGAATGCCAGAAGATTCGACAGACTCGTCCAGACTTTGCCGCTCGAATCCATTCTGCAGCTCTCGGTCCGTTCCATCGGGCCACGTCAGCCAAGATAGCGGGTGCGATCAAATGGCCGACTCAGATTGCGAACCGGCTCACGTTGATGGTCTCGAGCTCCGCTCGAAAACGCGTTCCGTTTCGTAACGCGGGCGATGCTACGTTCCATCAAATTTCCTGTCCAGCACTTCGACGATTTTGTGACGCGGAAAACAGCGGGACACACCATCTTGTGCCATGTTCACGTTCATACAGGTCAATTACCGTTCGCGCACAATGCGCGCCTCAGGCCTCAGCGGTTTCCGCTTGCAGCGTAGTGCCAGCAAGCGCTGGTTGTGCAGCGAGATCGGGCGCGGAGTCTTGGGTAGCAGCTTCGCTGGCTGCTGGCAGCAGGTAAGCCCCTACGGCGCCAATCACCAGAAATGGAATGAATGCATGAAAGGCCTGTTGCGACTGAAAATAGGCGGTAATGGGGGCCTGAATGAGACCACCGATCCCCCAGGACATACCCATCGTAATCGCCGACGCCAGGCCTGCCCCTTTGGGAAAAAGTTGCTGAGCGTAAGAGACCATCGCCGGCGTCGTGCCCCACAGCAACAGGCCCGTGGGCACCAATAGCGCCGTGAACAGCCAGCCGGGACATCCGCTCCAGCCGAGCAACAGCAACAGTGGAATGCCGGCCACCGGACACCAGATCATGAACGGCTGCTCCCACCCGGGCCGAAAACGAAACGCCATGATGAACATCCCGGCGCTCGCGGAAATCAGAAACAACGATTGAGTCATGCCGATTCCCGAGGTGCCGAACCCGCGACTCTCCATCGTGAAGGCGAGCACCTTGTCCATCGCCATGTTGGGGACCAACCGCAGCGAGCAGATCAACAACAGCAACAGCGCCAGCGGGGCCCGACCTTCAAGGCCTCCGTACCGGGAACCCGCCGCTTGTTGCTCAGCGGGCTGTTGTGCCGGACGTTTCAGAAACCCGCCCATCCAAGCCAGCAACATGACTGCAGCCAGCATCGGCAACATCAGTCGCGACAGGCCTTCCATTCCCCAGCGGCTGACAACCAGGCCGCTCAACGTCGGCCCCAGGGCCAAACCCAATGATCCGCCGAACATGAACAACGAGAGGGATCGCGTCCGTTGTTCGGGAATCATCCGACCGGCGACGACGGCACCTTCGGGATGAAAAGCTCCGACACCGATTCCACCCACAATCAACAGCACGTACAGCACGCCGAGATTCGCCGTCGCACCAATCAGACACAGAAAACAAGCTGCACAAACCGGGCCGGCCCACAATACCCAGGGTGTGGCCCGGCGGTCACGGACGTACCCGAAGACCGCCTGGCTCAGAGAGGTGGGCATCGACTGCACGATGAACGCCACAGACAGTGCCGCCACGCCGAGACCGAATTTCGTTTCCAATCCCGGCCACAGCGGCGCTACCCACAGCGCACACGTATCGACGGTCGTGTGCAACAGCGCCAGACACACAAGTGGCAGGTATCGCGTCATGTCTAAGGCCTAGGTCTCCGCATCCGCCAGCGGCTGGCCTGAGTCGGCTGGTGAAGACCCGAAAGTTTCGCGTCCTCGCCCGGCTCGCAAGTCGTTTCGAGTGTGGCATAATGAGACGGGACGTACAATGTTCGCACCAAGCAGAGACGGTGGAGCCAAGATTTGTCACAGTCAGGCCCCCATGGCGGCGAAGTCTGGCAGTTCGTCGCCCAAAGCGAGGACGACACCGAACGACTGGGGATAGCGCTGGCTGACGCGCTGCGACCCGGCTCGATCGTAGCGCTCGTCGGCCCGCTGGGAGCTGGAAAGACCCGCTTGGTGAAGGCCGTCGCAGCACATCTGGGGATCGAACGCCGCGACGTCAGCAGCCCTACATTCGTGTTGATCCACGAGTATGCCGGAACCTTGCCGATCTACCACTTCGATGCCTATCGCCTGCGCGACACCGATGAGTTTCTGGAACTCGGCGCCGAGGAACTGATCGATTCGCAAGGAGTCTGCCTGATCGAATGGGCCGATCGGGTCGACGCCGTACTGCCGCCAGACCGGCTGACGATCACAATTGAAGCGGCGGGTCCCCAGACGCGGCGCTTCGAGTTGAACTCCGGCGGCAGCGCCTCGCGCGAGTTGCTGCAAACGACTCGCGACGCAATGCTCGCCGGGCCGGGTGCTTAACCGGCAGCGGGCGAATCAGTGGCCCGCCGAGGGCGGCTGCGTGTCCAACTCGACTGTTTCGTCAGCGGGAGTCCAACCGGCACAGCAGCCGGACAGTTGCACCGCGCCGCACAAGAACATGATCGTAAACAGCGAGGTCGTATAGACGGTCTTACCGACGAAGTTGCTCAACTGCAGCCCGAAGATATGGTGGTAGCCGCCATCAGGTGGTGAGACCGTACCCCACACCAGAATCATCGTAAACCAGATCAGCAGAACCCCGATCAGCCCGCCTTCGTGGAGCAGGATGCGCCGCAAGCTGACCCAATTCACGCCCAGCGTCCAAAACGCGATCCACGCGAACAGCGGCGTCCACGGAACCAGTAAGCTCCCCAGATTGACGAACAGGGCCAGCAGTGCCTCGCCGAGTTGCAGCAGGCTTTCGAGCAGAGTTTCCATCAATTTATCCTGAACGCTCACCGAGTAACGAAACCAGCCCGGCGGCTCCGATTGGGTCCACCGGGCTTGGTCGTCAACATACCTCAGCAGCGTCGATCCGTCGAGCGTTCCACGAACGGGTTTCGACGGGGAGCTCAATTCCGAAAACGTCGCTTAGAACAAATCGTCGACGTCGTGGCCAATCTCGAAGGACGCGGTGTACAGCCCGAACACGCGGACGGTCAGCAGCGCCTTGTTGTCTTCGACTTCGCCAACCATGATGTTGATCGTCTCTTCTTCGTCCGGAATATCCTCGGCTCCGCCGAACTGGGCCTCGATCAGCGGCTTCTCTTCGGCCCCAAACACGTTCAGACGCCAGTCGTCGCCTTCGATGTTGTGGGCTGAAAGCAGAAGCATCGTCGCCTTTTGCTCGTTGCCTTCTCCGTCAGCAAAGGTGATGGATCGGAGCTTGTCCTCTTCGATCGCCTCGCCGTCGATGAGCGGATTGAACCGCGGGGACATGAACATCACCGCCAGCGGCGCCCCTGCGTCGGATTGGGCGGCCGGGTCGCCGATTGCGGCTTCGGGATCCAGCCCAACCGTGGGCACAATCAGAATGCCCTCCATGCCGAGAGCCAGCAGGACCGTGCCCTCGATGTCTGGTTCGACTTCGACCTGCTTGCCTTCGACGTCTTCCAGGCTTTCAGTCAGCAGTGTTGCGTAAAGTTGTGCGATGTCTGCATCGGCCTCACCCAATTCCTGCGAGAAGGCGGGCGATGCGCAGAGGACCATTCCCAAGGCTGCCAGTGCGGTGTGTTTCATCATGTCGGTCGACCTTTTGCCAATTAAGAACAGAAACGAGATGTGTGGGTCTGACGTGTCCCGATCCCACCATTGTAATTGCTGCCGATGCGCTCGCAATCGAGAACACCTTCACGTAAGAAGGCTTCCGGTGAATCCGCGGCACTAGATCCCATCCGGGATAATCGTGGCGGCTACCGGACCCTGTTCGGCCATTGTATGTCCTATCTACGTCGCCGGAACCCGCCACGTTGATGTCTGGCGCGCTCTAGCAGTCCCAAACTGGTTTTCGCCACGAAACCCGAAATCTTGACGGCTCAGGTGGCAGATTTCGCATCCTGTTGTTCCGATTCGGCCCCCTCAGGGCGCCGCTTCCGCCGGCGTCTGCGCCGCTTCCGAGATCGGGCTGGCCGTTCGTCTGCCGATTCGTCGGTTGAATCCGCATCCGTCTGTTTGACTCCAGAGTCAGACGCATGGCTCGCCTTTGATCCGCCCCTCGAGGAACGCGAGCGACGTTTCGTCTTGCCGGACTTCGACTTGGAACGTTCCGCCTGTCGCTCTTTGGACAGTGCCTTCAACTCCACATTGAAGATCTGCACCAGGGCATGCAGGCAGGACGCCACAATCGGTCCGATAAAGACTCCCCACAGACCCATCGTTCGCAGGCCGCCCAGTACGCTGATAAAGGCCAATAGCGGGTGCAGTTTGGCGTCACTGTGCAACACGTACGTCTTGATCACGTTGTCCATGGTGCCGATGAGCAACGCCCCGACAATCGCCACGAACGCGGCGGTTCCCCAGTGACCCTGCCACGCCAACCACACCGCGCAAGGCCCCCACACAACCCAAGTGCCGGCCAGCGGAATCACAGCCGTGCAGGTTGTCACCATGAAGAAAATGAAGAAGTGGCGAATGCCGGCGACGTACAACAGAGTGGCCGTGGCCAACCCTTGTACAATCGCGGAGGCGAACGTCGCCATCACGACCGCGCGCACCACTTGCTCGAACCGCACGACCAGCTGCCGTTGGTAGTCGGAATGCACCGGGATCAAAGACTGGGCCGCTTCCAACAGCGCCGGGCCATCGGCCAGGAAGTAGTACAGCGCGATGGCGAAGATCAGAAATCCCAGCAGCGCGCCCACCAATCCGCCCAGAAAACCGAGCGTTGCGCCGGCCAAACCTAACGTCCGACCCGCCAGCAACCTCAGTGATTCCTGGGTGTTTTGCAGCAGCTCGCGTTCGAATGCGTCTCGACGTTCGTGGAAATCCTCCGGCGTCATCTCCTCGTCGACGAACGGCTTGATCCAGGTCATGACCCGCCCGTCGAACTCCTCGCTGCTCAAATTCTTGCGGAGGCTTTGAATCGACTCACCCCAGCGTGTGGCCGTCGTCCCGTCTGTGGCCACGCCGTGCAACTGCACGGCGGCGGCGACAATGCCGACCAACAGCGGGATCAGAATCAACAGCATCACTGTGGCGGTGGTCAGCCCGGCCGCGACACGCGTGCGGTTGTTGGTCTTCCGCACGAAGAACTGAAACAGCGGATGCGTCAGAATTGTCAGCACGCCGGCTAGAAACAGCGGCAACAAGAACGGAGTCACGACCTGATAGAACGTGATCCCTAGAAACACGATCAGCGTCGTGAGCACGGACAGCGAGACCACACGCGCCATCGGAGGCATTAATCGTGTACCTTGTTAGTAGTAGTAAGTGGCGCTGATCGTTGATCGGTTCGTGAGTGGTTGCAACTTCGTACTGCATCGCCGACGATCAGTAGATCGCTGGTGCACCCTCTCGACCAATTGTGACATTTCTGAACACGCGCCGCGACTTCCGCCGTTCCGAGTTGCTACAATTCCTTCGCATTTCCGGCGAACGGTCGTCAACGTCGAACAACCTCTGCACACGGTGAATCTATGGCGAAGCGCTACATCATCACGCTGATGGCCGCCAATCGTGTGGGAATTCTGGCCGCCATCACGACGGCCCTGGCAGAACTCGGCGGCGATCTGCAGGAAGTCAGCCAGACCGTCATGCAGAAGTTCTTCACGATCATTCTGGCGGCTGAGTTTCCCGACCACCGTGATCCGCAGGTGATCATCGACCATATGCGCGACATCGGCCGGCCTTACGGCCTGCAGGTCAGCCTGAAAGATCCGGACGGCGAAGAACTTCAAGACGACAAGCCCGATGGCACCGAGAGGTGTTTTTTGACCGTGACCGGCCACGATGAACCGGGCGTCATCCGCCAGATCTCCGGCCGGCTCTCGACCGAAGGCATCGACATCACCGACCTGTATGCGCTGCGGAAAGAGAACGACCGCTCGTTCGTCATGGTCCTGGAACTGGCAGTCCCCCCCGGCGTCGACGCCCTCTCGCTGCAAGATGACCTGGAACAACTCGGCAGCGAGGTCGGCCTGTCGGCTAGCATGCAGCACGAGAACATTTTTCTGGCAACCAACGACCCCCGCCCCGTGCGAATGCCCCAGCAGATCGCCCGGGACATCGCGTCGAACGACTGAAGCCTGCCGGGGCCGGCTGCACACGACCCGACGAGTGAGTCTTAATCTGGTTCCCAAGCTCCAGCTTGTGAACCCACCTTGGCGAAACATTGCTTCGCAGTTCAGGAAGCAATCATCGCCTCGATCGAAGCCAAGCTTCGATGGGCGTTCCAAAGCCCGAACTTGGGAACCAGAGGAAAAACACCTTGAACCCATATAGAAAGTCGACACGGCATGCCGCGCACTGAAGATGTCCTCTCGACCCTGCGGATGGTCCAGCAGGAGAATCTCGACGTGCGCACCGTCACCATGGGGATCAACCTCTCCGGCTGCGCAGACCGCGATGTCGATCGGCTTTGCCACAACGTCCGCGAGACCATCGTTACCGCCGCGGCCCAGTTGGCGACTACCTGCGGCCTCGTCTCGGCGCGATACGGCGTTCCGATCGTCAATCGCCGGCTGGCCGTGACCCCCATCGCCCGCGTCGCCGATGGTCACACATCCGAAGCCATGCTGCAGGTTGCCCGCACGCTCGACGAGGCCGCGGCCGAGGTCGACATCGACTTGATCGGGGGCTTCTCGGCTTTGGTACACGGTGGCATGACGTCGGCAGCGCACTCGCTGCTCGAATGTCTGCCCAGCGTGTTGTCCAGTACCCAACGCGTCTGCGCTTCGGTCAACGTGGCCACCACCCAAGCCGGCATCAACATGGACGCCGTCGCCATCCTGGGCCGGCAACTCCGCGCCGTGGCCGATGCGACCGCAGACCGGCAAGGATTCGGCGCTGCCAAGCTCGTGATCTTCGCCAACGCCCCTGAGAACAATCCGTTCATGGCGGGTGCGTTCCTGGGAGAAGGATCTCCCGACGTCGTGATTCACATCGGAGTCAGCGGCCCCGGTGTCGTGAAGCGCGCCCTGCAGCGGCTCATCGAAACCGACCCCGACTGCACGCTGAACGACGTTGCCGAAGAGATCAAAAGCACCGCGTTTCGCGTGACGCGGACCGGCGAGTTGGTCGGCCGCGAAGTGGCCGCCCGCCTGGGTGTCGCCTTTGGAATCGTCGACCTCTCCCTGGCGCCGACGCCCAACGTGGGAGACAGCATCGGTGAGATCCTGGAATTGATGGGCATCGAACACATCGGGGCTCCCGGATCGACGGCCGCCGTCGCCTTGCTCAACGACGCCGTCAAGAAAGGGGGCCTGTTCGCCTCCTCGTCGGTGGGCGGATTGTCTGGGGCTTTTCTGCCCGTGATGGAAGACGCGACCTTGGCCGCCGCGGCCCAAGACGGCCATCTCTCCGTCGATAAACTCGAAGCGATGACCAGTGTCTGCTCTGTCGGATTGGACATGATTCCCCTGCCCGGCGACGTCGAAGCCGAAACGCTCTCGGCGATCATTGCCGACGAAATGGCGATCGGCGTGTTCAACAACAAGACCACCGCCGTGCGCCTGATTCCTGTCCCCGGCAAGCAAGCGGGCGATCACGTGTCGTTCGGCGGACTGTTCGGGCAATCGGTCGTGATGCCGATACCCAAGTCCGGCAGCGGCCCGTTCATACGCCGCGCCGGCAGAATCCCCGCCCCACTGCAAAGCGTCAAGAACTAACACCAGATGCGGCTGCCCGAACTGCCGAGGGCGATCAACACGTCCTCGTCTTGCCCCCTCTCCCCCGCGGGGGAGAGGGCCGGGGTGAGGGGGCCAACGTTCGAGGTGCACGACAATCGCGACGACGGCAGCCGACTGCGCCCGCCGACTTTCCAGCAGTGGCATTTCGCCCCCGCTTTTCCTACAGTCGGGTCTCGCCGCAATGCCGTGAACGGAGAAACTGCAATGCCCTCTCGGGCGGAAATCATCGAAGAACTCCGCTGGAAGAAGATCCCCGTCCTCGACGACGGTTTCGTCTGCCTGGTCGACCTCATGGGCGACGACGCCTCCGTCGTACAAGCGGCCCGGGTCAGTTACGGCGAAGGCACCAAGCGCGTCTCCGACGACCGCACCCTGATCCGCTATCTGATGCGGCACCGTCACACCACGCCCTTTGAAATGGCCGAGATCAAACTGCTCGTCCGCGTGCCGATGGATTGCTGGCGGCAGTGGATTCGACACCGCACAGCCAATGTCAACGAGTACAGCACCCGCTATTCCCTGGCCATCGACGCCACCCAGACCACGCCGCCCGATCAGTGGCGGACGCAGGCCGATTCGAATCGGCAGGGGAGCGGCCAACCGCTGCCACTAGAAGCGGGCGAAAAACTCTCCGAGGCCGAACGCGAGTTGCAGGACGAAACCCGCCGCGTGTACGAGCAGCGCATCGAGTCGGGCGTGGCCCGCGAACAGGCCCGCAAAGACCTGCCCCTCTCCACATACACGGAAGCCTATTGGAAAGTCGATTTGCACAACTTGCTGCATTTCTTGAGTTTGCGGATGGACGCGCACGCCCAGCAGGAGATCCGCGACTACGCCACCGCAATCGGCCGCGAAATCTTGCAGCCGCTGTTTCCCGTCGTCTGGGAAGCCTTTGAAGACTATCGTCTCGGCGCCCAATTTCTGAGCCGGCTCGATCGGGAAGTCATCGGACGGCTGATGTCGATGGCAGCCAAATCTCAGCAGTCACCGCCGTTCGACGAAGAGTTATTCCTCTCGGCACAGGACGAGGCCTGGCGACCGCTCAAACGCTGCCGCGAACGGGACGAGTGCCGCGACAAACTGCACATGCTGGGCATCCTGTCGGCCGATTCTGCATCCGGCTAAGATTCTGGCCGTGCCGCGGCCGATTCTGAGTAGGTCCCGCTCATCTTTCACTCGAGGCGACGCCGAAGGCTGGCCCGATCCTCACCAGCACCCCACAGCGTTTCACGCTGTTTCGTGCCGCGAGGAACGCGTTTGGTTACTTTGATTGCCGATTCCCGCGAGCCGGATCCGGTTACGGAATTTCGTGAACTGCCCCAGTTGGTGCAGCAGGCCACCTAGACGCCCAACAACGGCCGAACCTGCTTTGCATTGTCCCCGGAATCTGCTAAGTTCCAGTACTTGGCGATAAAGAAATCCTCCAAATCTCGTAGGGTGGGCACTGCCCGCCAACGGTTGACTGTCAAAGGAGCTGTGTGTGGTTAGGCTGCGTTTGCGTGAGCACGAGTCGATTCAGGACGCTGTCAAGCGGTTTCGAAAACTGGTTGAGCATGCCGGAATCAAGAAGGAAATGCGTCGCCGCGAGTACTACGAAAAGCCGAGCGACACACGCCGCCGAGCCCGCAGGCGTGCCGAACGCCGAGCCCGCATCAACCGCCTGAGCGGATCCTAGCGCGTCAAACGCGCCACGCCGGCAATGATTTACAAACCAAACCCCCGGCAGCTGCTGGGGGTTTTTGCTGCGCCCGCTCGATCTGATCGGCGGGTCCATCCAGCAGATTTCTCAGCCGGAGATCGCTCGTGCCGGCCAGCACACGCTACGCCTTGGCCTTGGCCTTCTTAGCCTTGGCCGCCTTGGTGGTCTTGCCGGTCGCTGCGCCCTCTTCGGGCTCGTCGGCGATCGGTTCCTTGATCGGCTGAATGAAATACAGCTTTTTGGACTTCGAGCGCAGCTGATCGGCCTTTTGCTCGGCCGCGTCGAGCTCGTCGTAAGGAAACCGGGCTTCCTCTTTCATACTGCCGCTAAACACGCCCCAAACCAGCTTCTTCCGTTGAGGGACCTTTTCCTTGGTGCGGCGGGTCGTGGTCGCCTTTTTCTTGCGAACGGCCTTCTTTTTGGTGGTCCCATCGGCAGAAGCCGTCTTCTTAGCTGTTTCGGCAGCCTCGACTTCTTTACGGAGCTGGATTCGACTGGGGGTTTTCCGTGCCATGTTTCAGCAAAGTTCCCGAATGGGTGGTCAAACGTTCGATTCAGTTCGATGTCGGAGCTTCCCGGCCTCGAAACCGCCCGGTGCGAGCCGCGTCACAGGCCGGTAGCATAGCAAACTGCCCCACAGGCCGACCACTCACACGCTGCAGCCAAATCGGCGGTCATCACGTCACGCCCGTCAACAAGAAGAGCATCTCCCTCTTGCTCGTGGCGGAGAAGCCCGGATGAGCGGCCGAACGTCGCCAACCGACGAGCTATCGATCTCCCTCCCCGATGGTATCTGCAGTCTCTTGCTCAACACTCACCCGTCGCAGAGCCCGCCGACATAGAAACAGGCCGCCCACCAGCGGAGCGATCCCCAACACCAACAGACCTGCAACGTCCGACGCGACGGAATCCTCGGACGTCCCTTCGGCATATAGGAGCGCGAGTCCCAGAATCATCATCGCCCCGAACAGCGTCAAACCGAGCCCCACAACGAATACCATAACCTTCAGTGCCGTCCTCGCCCGCTTTCCCAGCGTGTACCTGTCTTGTCCGTCGCTCCAAGTCATCCGCCTCCATCGGGGTACGGCAAACGCCAGCATGGCCAGCGGAGCGATGACGAACCACAACAGCCTGACCGAAGCCAGATGATCCACTAGCGACTCCACGTCGGGGAAAGCCTGAAGTAATCGGCTGGTGGTGAGCAAGTGCGCGAAGAAATAGAGCGGGATCGACCACTTGCGCATCCGCAGCAGACCAACCCCGCAGAACATGTAACAACCGTCAATCACGAACGACCACAGCCGTGCGTCCGGCGGAATCGGCCCCTGATACACCGACAGCACACCAGCATGCCTGACGGCGTTGAGAATCAGAAACCACGCCAGGATCGAAATACTCAGCGGACGCTCGACAGCAGTCGATTCGTCCGTTCGTCCTTCAAACACGATCATGGTCGCAACGATCGCAGCAGAAGCCGTTATCTAGATGCGTGCTGGCACGCACCACTTCGCTGATCGAACAAAACCGGATCAACGGTCCACAATCCAGCCAATGTCAAAACGCGGGCCGCACAACCCCGCGACGCGTCCACGATTGAGTGATCGAATGAGTACTGCACGTCTGCAGGGACGCGCAGAGGGCGCTATGTGTCGACGTCGACACGTTCTCGTATTTCTCGGGAGTTTCGCTCAACCTGTCGACAAGAGAAGAATTGAACGGCTGACGCAGCCATTCCGCGGCCGGCCGATACTTCAAAACGTCCCAGCATTTGAGTGACCGACACCACTCCACGCCTGTCGGAGGCACATGGATCACCACGCGCGAGGATTGCAGCGCCACATGATACCACACAACGCCGAATCCGTCCCGTCGCGATCAACCTGCTAATACGTGCATCCGAGGAGAGAAAGGCGTCCTGTCCCTGGCAGCGTGGGCGAAGATGTGTCCCGAGGGCCGAGATGATTCGCGGGGGCTCACTCCGCGCCGTACTCCAGCTTCAGAATCTCGCCGATCAGTTTGTAGTAGCTGGCGCCCGCTGGGATTGATTCGGCCGGGTTACCCTTGGCCTTTTGATACTCAATCGGAATCTTTTCGGGATCGTCTCGCAGCATCTGTTTGAGTTGGCGGCGTCGTTCATCTCGGGTTAACGTCATGGCTAGTTCCTCTGCTTACAGTCGCTTCGCGTGGTGGTGTGCCCCGTGTCATGTTGAACTACTACTCGATTTCGCATTTCCTGATTTGGCTGGCCGTGGGACGATGTACAGGCATTGGCTGGATGACGTTTCTGTGGCTCTCCCTCGGCTGGGAAGGGTTGGAGTTGACGCTGCCGTTCGAATGGGCTGTGGAGAGCATCGGCAACAAGCTGGCTGACATCATCGTGAATGTGCTCGGCTTTAGCTTGGGATCACGTCTCAGAACTTCGCCACCGCCGAATCTGAACGCGGGATGATCTCCCTCGCCGCTCGTTCATTGCGGTCGAGCCCAATTGTGCGGTCGATTCACGCGAAGATCCAATCACCGATTCAATGGCTGCGTGCAACTTCTCCGGCTCGTCGGTTCCAATCCGGTAGTTGCGGCCGTCGTTAAGTTGAATTTCAACGGCGTCGAACCCCGACACGTTGTAGACCCATCCGCCGGGGATTCTCTTGATACCCCAACCGTAGTACCAACGATTACGGACGATCGCGGCCGATTGGATGTCGCTTACGACGAAACTCTTACCAATCAGGCCGACTCCGAACGTGAGTACGATATCGTTCTCCGAGACCCGCACACTCAGTGAATGAAACAAGACTAGATCGCCCCCCATTATCGCGGCAGCGAACCCGTACGCGGCCACTGCGGAAGGTTCGCCTCCGAACAATGGCGCCGCGACTGCCGCCGAGCCAAGGCGATCGCCAAGAACCCGACCAAAAAGCGGACGAGCGTGCCCGGTTGTGTGTGCTCGTATTCAATCACCCGAGCAGCCCATACCAATCTGTGTTCTTTCGTCGCTCGGTGGCACCCCGATGTGGTCGAATCTGTGGCGAAAATTGGAACGTTCCATGCAGGTCAGAGTGCATCCGAACGAAATTCGATCACTGCTCTCTAGCCGCAAGCGTGCCGACTGCCCGCTACGACTCCTTCTCGCTCAAGCCTTTCCACAGCCCGACGGCTGCCAGAATGAAGAGTATGTGGACGGCGATCACGGGGGGCCAACCGATGAGGTAGAGCACGTCGTTGGCGACGCCCGGCTTGAACGGGCCACCGCCGAACGCCAGCCCTCGCGTCCCGAAGAAAGCGTGCGCCATGGCGGGCAGGGTAAACAGCCAGGCGGTGACCAGGCCCGACCAGAATAGCCATCTGAACTGGCGTTCGCTCAACCGCATCAGCGTGCCGCCAAAAGCCAGGGCCATCAACAGCAGGCCTTGGGTGATGGCTTCCATGTGACCCATGCGAAAGGCGCGCGAGTCGCCGGGGATCTCGACGTCGATCTGCAGTGGTATCGGCCACAACACGATTTCGCCGATCAGGTGAAAGAACCAAATCCAACCGAACAAAACGCCGGCCATAAACAGGCCGACACCGTTGAGGAAGAGCAGCGTCTGCATCCGTCGGGTCATGCTCAACGGGTTGTCCTCAGGCTGTTGCGCCGACGGGCTGGGCCGCGGTCAGGTTCTGCGTATCGAGTGCAGCCGCTTGGGCTGTGTCTTCTGAGTAGAGCTTGGCCCAGGCGGCGCCCCACGTCGGGTCTTCGACCTGCGAGGGATGGTAGCCGGGCCGGCAGATCCTAAACCAGCCCGGCAGAATGTTCTTGAAGATCCGCCCCAGCAGCTTCGCCATCCGCCAGCGGCAGGCCATGCTCCGCCACAAACCGTCTTCGCGAAGCAAGGCGCGGTAGCCTTGGCCTGTCCGCCAGAAAATGTGCAGCGTGGCATACACCAATCCCACCATCCGCCACAAGTAGCTGCCGTGCAGATGGTCGAATACGTCGAAGGCGACATTCTTGTGCTCGATTTCTTCGACAAAGTGCCAGAGGACCAATGAGGCCACGGCGCTGTCGCTGTCGCCGAACAGATACTCCCGGTCTTTGATCAACATGTGACCGATGACCAGCGCCATCGATTCAAAGCCTTCGGCATAAGCCAGATTGAACCGCAGCGATTTGTTCTTCCCCAAGTGACTGTAGTCGCGAGCCAATACGGCTTCGAGTTTCGCGACACAGGCATAGCCGGCTTCCGACAACGTATCGTTGAATCGTTGATGCTGCCGAAAGTGCGTCGCCTCTTGGGCGACGTAATCGTCGAGGTCTCTCAGCAGCGCCTCGTCGGAAATCAAGGGGCGTGCTTCGCGCATGCTCTTGATCAGGTATGGCTCCAGGTAGGGCATCGCCAGCGAAGCGGAGTTGACAATGTGGGAGAACTCGGGCTTGGACGGATTCCACGGCTTTCGCTCATCGGCACCGAACGCGAACGGCACCCGGCGGCGGATTGTCATCCGTGGCGACGGCTCATGGCTGTGCTCCTCTGGCGTGCCCGACATAGGCTTCTCCCATTGCAGAATTAGAGTGAATACTCTAAATAGAGTATTTCCTCTACAATGGATGCTGTCAAGCTCGGGCGGGGCGGCGTGGCCTCGTGCGGGGATTTGCCAAACCACACAAGGAGCCAGTGTTGGGAAACCGACACCGCATATTGGATGAGGCCCGGCGGCTAATGAACGCGCAAGGGGCGCAGTCCATCGGCACCACGCAAATCGCCGAAGCCTTAGATATCAGTCCGGGCAATCTCTATTATCACTTTGGAAACAAGGAAGAGATCGTCCTGACGCTGTTCGACGAGCTGGAAACGGCGTTTCGCAAAGCCCTGACGAACGACGTGACGCCGCCGATCGGCCCTGGGCGGTTCGCCGGCTTCTATCTGGAGAGCCTGGAGGTGCTGTGGGACTACCGGTTTTTCTTCGGCGGACTGCTGCATCTGCTCCGCCGAGACGAAGAATTGGCGCTCCGCTATCGCACACTTCAAGACTGGGCTTTGGACAATCTGGAGGCGATTGCCGCCCAGCTGGTGGCAGATGGAACAATGCAAAAGCCGAAAGGCAGGCGCGGCCTGCGTTCGGTGGCCATCAACACCTGGCTGATTTGGAGCAACTGGGTTCGCTTCGTGCAGATTTCGTCACCCGACCAAAGCATCGGCCGGGCCGAAATGGTGGCCGGCGTCGCTCAGATCCTCGACGTGCTGAGCCCGTATCTCGACACCGATTTTGAACGCGCCGCCCGGCGAGTTCTGGCCCGCGGCTTAAAAAGGGAGACAGCCGACTGAAACAGCTTTCGAGATGCGTCGCCGGTTCCGCTCGCGGGGATTCAGGACGTCCCTGCAAGCGATCAAACAATTTGACATTCGATCAGACCGAGCCGCGACGGCTCGGATCTTTGATGATGGATATAATGTCATCGAGCTTTCTTGATCGTGTGGTTGTGACAGTGAGCGAGTGACTGTCTGCACATGCGCATCGAGGAGTGCCGCGGGCCGGACGAGATACGAGGTCGAGAGGCATTGCACTGCTGAGCAAGCCAGCAGTGGCATCCCAGGGCTGGCGAGTCGATGGTGTTACGACGGATACTTAGCAATCGAACGCTGATTTACGCCATGGTCGTCGGTGCCGTGTTCGGCTTGTTCGGCGCCGCCTACGGTGCGTTTCTGTACTTCTCGCCTGAGTACCGGGAGAGCATCATTCGGGAACAATTGCAGCGACCGCATCCGGACAGCCAACGCTACGTTGCGCGTGTGGTGTCGCTGCGGTACGAGACGCTCGCCAGTCTGGTTGTGCTGAGATCGGTTTGGCCAGCGATCGCTGGATTGTGCATCGGGGCGTTGCTCGGTCGCTGGCACACGGCTGGAACTCGGCAAACCCAAGAACCATCATTCATCGCCAACCTCACCAACTCGTTGGTGACCAGTGCATTGCCGGGGATCGCCATGCTCGCGGTGGTCTTCGCATTTGCGCCAATGCACAACCACGGTTTGGTATATGTTGACGGAAAAGATCAATTCGATTGGCTTGTACAACTCGAATACGGCACGGAGTCCGAAAAACGGGAGGCTATGGCAGCTTTCACTGTCCTACTGCAAGAACCTGCGTTTCCTTGTCGGAGCACCATCATCCCGGCGCTCGCAGAAAGTGGGCCGATAGCGAGGCCTGCGTTGGGTGTGTTACAAGAACTGACGACCGATACGGAAGAACCGGTTCGTGCCGCGGCACAAGAGGCAGTCAAACAGCTATCAGGCACGTGACAATCGCGTCGACCGGAACATGGTTGCTGCCGAACAAAGGCAATCGGTGATGCATGGCTTCAGCGGCTGAACCGGCTGCTGACCCACTCACGCATAAGACCAGTTTGACATAACAACGTCGAGAAGCATCGCACTGCTGGGCGAGCCAGCAGTGGCACGCTGCCGATCGTCCGGGCACGTCACGAGAGTCTGTTCTCGGACCTCATTTTCTGTTTGTACGGGGGGACCAATGCTGATGAGACCTGCTCTTTGCACCGCCCTGTTGTTTGGTGTTACCCTTTCCTGTCTGGCGCAGGAGCCGGCGCCGACGCCGGTAGAACTGGAGGTTTTGAGAGGTTCCATCGGAGTGTGGGACGCCCAGATCGAGGTTTGGCCGCAGGGGCCGGATGCCGTTTCGATCAAATTCAGCGGCGTCGAAACAAACCGCGCATACGGAGAGTATTGGATCGCATCCGACCTTGATTCTGAATTCATGGGCCAGACGATCAGAGCCCATTCCATTGTCGGGTACGACGTCGACCAGAAGAAGTTGGTCGGCATGGTTGTTGACGACGGCGTTCACGCCGCCAACATGACGGGTGATTACGACCAGGAGTCAAACATGGTCTCTTGGACGACGCATGCCAAGGACGCGAATGGAAAACCGATGCTGCAAAAGACGACGACTAGGCAAACCAGTGCGACCGAAAGACTGCTCGTATTGTCCGTGCCCGGCAAAGAGGAAGACGAGTTCACCAAGTTCATGCAGATCAGATTCGTTAAACGACAATAGGGATTCACTTCAGTCGCGTCGGGGGCGCGCTGGCTGCGCAGCGTTCCAAAGAAGTTCGTCAGCGACGACCGCTATGCGACATCAAGCCAGAATCGGCTCCACAACGTGGCCTTCGACATCGGTCAGTCTGAAGTCGCGGCCTTGAAAGCGATAGGTGAGCCGCCGGTGGTCGATGCCCAATAGATGCAGGATGGTGGCCTGCAGGTCGTGGACGTGGACGACGTTTTCGACCGCGCGGTAGCCCAGTTCGTCGGTGGCGCCGTAGGACGTGCCGCCGCGAATTCCGCCGCCGCACAGAAACATGCTGAAGCCCCGCATGTGGTGGTCGCGGCCCACGTCGTCTCCTTTGTTCGACTGGGCCATCGGCGTGCGTCCGAACTCGCCGCCCCAGATGATCAGCGTGTCTTCGAGCATGCCCCGCTGTTTGAGGTCGCGAATCAGCGCCGCGGTCGGAGAGTCGCACAAGCCGGCACAGACCTTCATGTAATGGACCAAATCGTTGTGGTGATCCCAGCCGCGGTGGTAGAGGTGGATGAACCGGACGCCGCGCTCGGCCAGCCGTCGCGCCAGGAGGCAGTTGTAAGCGAACGAACCGTCGGCTTCCGAGACGCCGTACATGTCGAGCACATGCTTCGGCTCGTCGGCCACGTCCATCAATTGGGGCACGCTCATCTGCATGCGAAACGCCAGCTCGTACTGGCTGATGCGGGTTTCGATGTCGGGATTGTCGACGGCTTCGTTGCGGACGCGGTTGAGCGCCCCGATCGTCTCGACCAGTCGTTGCTGTTGCCCGCGGTCGACTCCGGGCGGATTGCGGACGTAGTGAACCGGATCGCCTTGAGAGTAGAACTCGACGCCCTGGTACTTTCCGGGCAAGAAGCCGCTGTGCCATTGCCGGGTGGCGATGGGCTGAGGGTTGCGGCCCCCCTTGCTGGTCAGCACGACAAAGCCCGGCAGGTCGTGGCTGCGGCTTCCCAGGCCATAGGTGATCCAGGAACCCATGCTGGGCCGGCCGGAGATCGACGTTCCGGTGTTCATGACCGTGTGGGCCGGGTCGTGATTGATCTGGTCGGTATGCAGCGAGCGGATCACACAGATGTCGTCGGCGACCGAGCCGATGTGCGGCAGGACCTCCGAAATCTCCAACCCCGACTCGCCGCACTTCTTGAAGTCGAACAGCGGTGCCTGGCAAACCAGTTCTTGTCCCTGCAACTGCGCGATCGGTTGGCCCTCTGTGAACGAGGCGGGCATCGGCTGGCCGTGCATCTGCGCCAGTGCCGGCTTGTGGTCGAATGTCTCCAGATGCGAGGGGCCACCCGCCATACACAAGAAGATCACCCGCTTCGCCCGAGGTAGAGCATGCGGGAAACCAGCCGTTCCCGGGACTAATCCCAACAAGCTGCCGGCTGGCTGTTGGCCGGCCAATGCACTTGCCGCAGGATCCAACAACGAAGCCAGGGCGGCCGAGCCGATGCCCAGTGACGCTCCGCCCAGGAACGAACGTCGATTCAGAAATGTTGACGGTTCAGGATGCTGCATAGTCGGTTAGGAGCTTTGTTTCCTCACGCGCTGCGGCTGTGCGGAGTTGTGGCACGGTCTCCCGACCGCGATACAACAGTGCGCGTCTCAATTCCTCGTAATGAACTCATTCAAATTGAATACCGCCCGGGCCAACGACGTCCAAGCCGCCAGTTCGATTGGATCGTGTTTGGGATCGGTTGCATGCAAGCCGACGCTCAACAACTCGCGCGCCCGCTGTTCATCTTCGTCAAAGTCCTCGCGGCTCGATTGCAGCAGATCTGTCAGCAGCGCAACCTCGCGATCGAGCGGCGGACGCGAAACGCAAGCTCGCCAGGCCCAATCGATCCGCGAGCGGTCGTCGCTGCCGGCTTCCCGAAAGACCCGCTCGGCAAATGCTCGGGCCGCCTCGACGTAAGTGGGATCGTTGAGCAACGTCAGCGCGGCTTTGGGAGTATTGGAAACGGCACGTTCGGCCGTGCACTCCTCGCGGCTGGGTGCATCGAATGCCAACAAGCTCGGATGCAGAAATGTCCGCTGCCAGTGCGTGTACAATCCGCGGCGATATTGGTTCGCGCCCGTGTCAGCCTTCCAGCGCCGAGTCGGAAAGTTCAGGTGAGACCAGTAGCCTGCCGGCTGGTACGGTTTGACGCTCCGGCCGCCGATGCGATCGGCCAGCAGGCCGCTGACGCGCAGGGCGTTGTCGCGGATCATTTCGGCATCGAGGCGCCAGCGCGACTGCCGGGCACAGAGCCGGTTCAATGGGTCCATCTGCGCCAACAACTCCGAGGTCCGCGAAGATTGCCGATAAGTGCTCGACGTCACCAGCAGCCGCACCATGTGCTTGACGTCCCAGCCGCTGTCTTGGAATTCGACGGCCAGCCAATCGAGCAGTTCGGGGTGCGTCGGCCATTCGCCCTGCGTTCCCAGGTCGTCGAGCTGTTTTGAGAGCCCTGTTCCGAAGAACAGCTTCCACAACCGGTTCACGAACACGCGGCCGGTCAACGGGTTGTCTGCCGCGATGAGCCAGTCGGCCAGGTCCAATCGCGTCAGTCGACGGCCCCCATCGCCGGAATTGCCCAGAGACGACGGTAACGCTGGTCCCACAACTTCGCCGGAGGTGTCCAGCCAGTTGCCACGCGGCAAGATGTGAATCTCGCGCGGCTCCGTCGAAACCGTGATCATCGTATTTGTGAATTGTTTCTCGACGTTCTGCTTTTCGGAGGTGAGTGCGGCGGTTTGGGACTGCAGATCCAGCGCCTCTTCCAAAGTCAACGGGTCGCCGACGGCACTGAGTGACTGCTCCAAGTTTGCGATCTCGGCTTCGATCAGTTCGATCTCGGCCAGCTGTGACGGCGTCGGGACGGCCATTTCCGGGGCTCGGCCGCCGCCCGAATAGACGCCCCGCTCCTGCACGTCGGCGAAGAAGGCGACAAAACTGTAGAAATCTCGCGTTGTCAGCGGGTCGTACTTGTGGTCGTGGCACTCCGCGCAACCCAGCGTCAGGCCCAGCCACGTGCCCGACGTCGTGCGGACTCGATCGGCGGCCGACTTGGCCAGATACTCTCCCGGCTGGGCGCCACCCTCTTCGGTCGTTTTGTTCAGCCGGTTGTAGCCGGTTGCAATTCGCATCTCCATCGTTGGGTTGGGCAACAAATCGCCGGCCAACTGCTCACGCGTGAATCGGTCGAACGGCCGGTTTTCGTTGAATGCGTCAATCACGTAGTCGCGGTACGGCGAAATGCTGTGTTCGTTGTCGCTGTGATATCCGCCGGAGTCGGCGAACCGCACCAGATCGAGCCAGTGCATCGCCATCCGTTCGCCATAGTGGGGTGATGCCAATAGCCGGTCGACCAGCCGGTCGTAAGCGCTCGGGCCTTCGTCCTGCAGAAACTCGTCCACCTGATCCAACCCGGGCGGCATGCCGGTCAAATCGAAACTCAATCGCCGAATAAGCGTTACGCGATCGGCCGCCGGTGACGGCTGCAACTCTTGGGAGCGGAGCCTTGAAAGCACGAACTGGTCGACGGCGTTTCGGCTCCAGGCGTCTCCTTCGATGTCCGGCGGGGTGACGCGCACCGGCGGCAAGAACGCCCAATGGCCCTGCCACTCGGCACCGTCTTCGATCCAGCGGCGCAGAAGGTCGACTTCTTCAGCCGAGAGGCTCTTGTTCGAATCGGCCGGCGGCATCCGTTCGTCAGGATCGGAAGCGGTGATCCGCCGATAGACTTCGCCGGCATCCGGGTTGCCGGGCACGATGGCCCGCTCGCCGCTGGCCAATTCGCCGAACAAACCATCCTGTGTATCCAGTCGAAGCTCCGCCTCGCGCGTCCCGGCATCCGGCCCGTGACATTGAAAGCAGTTCTCCGCCAGCAACGGACGAATGTCCCGATTGAACTGGATGCCGTCCCCACGCCCGCCCGACTCGGCCGTCGTGCACGCCAGCAACAGCATGGCGGCCAAGAGCGCTCCGCGCCGGCCAGTCACACTCGATCTATCTGCGGTGCAGGGGCAGTCCATCAGTACGACCAATCTTCGAGCCGCGTCACAGTCTCAAGTCTCGATTGTACCATCCGCACAGTAGAGCGCTCCACGCCGCCGGTCAGCGAGCGGCACTGCAAGTCGTAGAGAGAATCGATTGTTAGGCCGCCCCCCGCAGATATGGTTACCTCTCCCGCGTGCGGGAGAGGTCGTGAGGTGCTTCGCCTTTTTCGGACAGTGTATCTTCTTATTCTGGATGGTAGGAGGAGAACTGTCCGATGTCGAAGAAGGCAGGTAGTAGTCGAGGACGTTCGTTGCGTGTTTACACTCGTGAATTCAAGGATGAAGCAGTTCAGATGGTATTGGACGGCCATTCTGTACGTTCGGTGTGCGAACGTCTGGGAGTGTCGAATGCGAACATGCTTTATCGCTGGAAGAAAGAATTTCTTGGAAGGGAAGGAGTGGCAGCGTCGAGCCTGGAAGCTCGCGTCAGGGCACTGGAGGCGGAACTGCATCGGGTGGAACGGGAGCGTGACATCTTAAAAAAAGCGTTGAGCATTTTCGGCCGGGACGGATAGCGGACGTGTATGCCGGAGTGGAGCAGTTGGTGTTGGAGAGGCAGCTTTCGGTGTCACAAGTCTGCGAGACATTGTCGGTGAGCCGTTCGGGCTTTTATGCCTGGCGGTCTGTGGGTGAGTCGAAGCGGTCTGGGCGTGATGCCCAGCTACTGCCATTGATCAGTGAGGTATTCTGGAAGCACAAGCGTCGTTACGGGGCGCGTCGGATCGCGTATGAACTTGCCCAGGCTGGTGAGCGATGTGGGGTGGCGCGAGTGGCCAGGCTGCTGAAAAGACAGGGTTTGAAGGCGATCCAGCCGAAGTCGTACCGTCCGCGGACGACCGACAGCCGGCATGGATTGGGTTACAGTCCGAACTTGTTGCGAGAGCGTGCTGTTCCGGAAGGAATCAATCTGGTGTGGGTGGGTGACATCACGTACGTGCCAGTCCGCGAGCTGGGTTTTGGATATTTGTCGCTGTTGCTGGATCTGTGTTCGCGTCGGATCGTGGGTTGGGAGTTCTCGGAATCGATGCAGGATGACCTGGTGCTCTCGGCGTTGCACAGAGCGATCTCGGTGCGTCAGCCTGCGGCGGGTCTGATCCACCACAGCGATCGGGGAGGGCAATACGCATCGGGCCGCTATCGGAGCGTGCTGCGTCGGGCGTCGATGCAGGCCCGGGTGAGGGTCTTCGAGCGTCCAGGAAAAGACCCACCCTCTCCCGACGCCAGCGAAAACCGATCGTTAGGCAGTCCCCCTTCAGAAGGGGGACTGACAGGGGGTTCTTCGATCAAGGGCTTCCGCGCGAAGGGGTCAAAGGTTGCCTTGGGTCGACCCCCTCCAGTTCCCCCTTCTAAAAGGGGGAGAGCAAGAGCTACCGTTGGACAACTTGTGCGACTCCGCCGCATTGTTCTGGACATCGTTCCATGGTACTCGTAGAGGCACTGACGTAGACGTGAAACACGGGTCACACGAGGAGACCGGCATGTCGGCCAGAACTGAGAAACATATCGCATTCGGACACGGCATAGCCATCGTCTGCTTTCTTTCGTTGCTCGTCGTCGGCCGCACATCCGCTGACGATTGGCCGCAATTCCGCGGGCCCAATTGCACGGGGCTGTCGAGCGAGCAAGCGCCGCTGCCGGTCCGTTTTTCGGACGAACAGAACGTAGCCTGGTCGGCCGAAGTGGGAGATGGGATCGGATCTCCCGTGGTGGCCGCCGGTCGTGCTTTCGTCACCGGGATGACCGCTGATAAGGTCCACAGCGTCTTTTGCTTTGACGCGTTGACCGGCGAAAAGCTGTGGCAGCGTGACTTCGAAACCGGCTCGCTGCTGGAAATCCACAAGACCAACAGCCACGCCTCCACCACGCCCGCCGCTGACGGCGATCGGGTGTACGTCTATTTCAGCACGCTGGGCTTGCGGGCGTTGGACGCCGCCACCGGCGCCGACAGCTGGCACGTTGACATGCCGGTGCCGTACTTCGTCTTCAAATGGGGGGCCGGCATGTCGCCGGTGCTGTTTGGCGACAAAGTGTTCTTCTGCCAGGACGACGACCTGTCTCCGGCGTTTTATGCCATCGACAAAAGGACAGGCAACGTCGTCTGGAAAGACGATCGCGGCGACATGGCCGTCAACTATTCGCACCCGGTCGTCTGCCAGACAGAGACCGGCCCCGAGATCATCGTGGGCGGCACGGGACAACTCGTGGGGTATGATCCCGATACCGGCGAGCGGCTGTGGTCCGCCGGCGTCTTGTTGAGAAATATCAAGACCACGCCGGTCGCGCTGGACGACACCCTATATATCTCTCTGCAAAGCGGCGGTATCGCCAACCAATGGCTGGCCTCCGTCGACCAGTACGAGAAAGGCAACAGTGACGGCAAGCTGACCAAAGCGGAAATGCAGGCATTCGTCGGCGAGCAGCCGATTCCCGAAGCGTTCTTCGAAAAGACCTTCGACCGCGGCGACCTGAACGGCGACGGCCAGCTCGAGGGCGAAGAACTCGACGTCGCCTTCCTCAACCCCGACAACTTCGCCGGCGCCCGCTTCGATTCGAAAACCCCGGCCGACGAGTACATCCTGGCCGTCAAAGCCGGAGGCCGCGGCAACGCCAGTAGCGACCGGCTGCTGTGGAAGCATCCCACCAAGCAGACCGACCACATCGTCTCACCAATTGTCGTCGACGGCCGAATGGTCCTGATCAAAGGGGGCGGAATCTCCACCTGCTTCGACGTGCAAGACGGCAGCTCGGTGTGGGGCCCCACACGCATCCAAAACGGCGGCGAATACTTCGCCTCGCCGGTCAGCGGTGACGGCAAAATCTACGTCGCCGGCGAAAACGGCCGTGTCGTGGTCTTAGGCGTCGGCCCCAAGCTCGACGTGTTGGCCCGCAACGACATGGGCGAAAGCATCCTGGCCACACCGGCGATCGCCGAAGGAGGCCTCTATATTCGCACGCGGTCGCGGCTGTTTCGGGTTGCCCAGACAAACTAGATGATACCGAGATCGAGTCATGAGCAGCGAATCGGATCGGTACTATCACCCCTCCGGCGCCGCGCCGGTGGGCGGGCTCGTCAAAATGTTCGGCATCGGCCTGATCGTCGCCGTCGTTGCATCAGCCATCTCGGGGCTCGTGGCGTATTATAACCCGTACATCATCATCTCGTGTCTCGGCCCGATTCTGTGCGGGGCCGCGATCGGCGCGACCGTGCAGATTGCAGCGAACGCCGGAGACGTGCGAAGTCCCGCGGCCTCCTGGGGCATCGGACTGCTGCTCGGATTGGTGGCCGTCTATTCGACTTGGGTCGTCTACCTTTCTCTCGACGGTCAGCTCGTCTACATGCCGCGTGCCATCTGGGATTTACTGGAGTTCAATGCGCACAACGGCGTTTGGAGCCTTGGGGAATTCACTCCGACAGGCTGGCAGCTATACCTTGTCTGGGGAATTGAGGCGGCATCGATCATTGCATTTGCCGGAGTGCTCGCGGGCGCCGCAACGACGACTTACTGCGAATCGTGCGGGTGTTGGACCGAAAAAAAGATTGAACACACACTGTTTGAAGCAGCCAGTGACCGCAAAGCGTTCAAGCGCGACCTCGAAGCCGAACGGTACGACGCATTGAGCGCACTCAATCGCGCGACCGATGAATCGCCGGAAGTCATGGAAACCATCGTGTATTGCTGCCCGCAGTGCTCCGAGTCCAACTTTCTGTCGATGAACCACACCCCGATGGAGACCGACAAGGAAGGGAAGCGCAGAAAAACGGCAACGAACGCAATCGTCGATAACCTGAAGATCCCCCAGAACATCGTCGAACAACTCGCCCAGCCTACGGCTGAAGCTGGATAACAGGGATCCTCATGGTCCGCGCACCGGTCTAACCCTTAGGTTTTGGGTGCGAGGCACACACGCCCCTTGGCTCGACCGCGTTCAGAGCTGATTGTCGCAATCTGGTCCGAAACGACATCGGCGGAAGCACGACGCCCGCATCGCGATCACAGCGTCGGGCTCAACGCATCCTCGAACTGCACTTCGCCCTGACTGTCATGAAAGCGGAACGTCAGTGTCGGCTTGTCGTCGACTCGCTCGACGGTGGCCGATAGGAACCCGCCGATGACGTTCAGGTAGCGGTGGTGGGTTTCGACGAAATCGCTTTGGCGCCAGCCGCCGGCGTGTTCGTCGCTGGCGGGGCCGCAGGAGTATTCGCGGACGCCGCTGTCCGGGTCGATGGAATGGTACTGCCAGTGCCGGTCGCCGCAGACGACGACCATGTTCTTTTGGCTGGCGATGAATTCGCGCAGTTCGCGTCCCTCGTTGGCGAAGACGGCGTTGGAATGGTTGTCACGCTTGTTCTTACGATCGGGGCCCACCATCGGCGTGGGGCTGATCAACACGCGAAATGTTGCATCAGATGCGGCGACCGTCCGCTTGAACCAGGCCTTTTGCTCGGCGCCCCAGATTGTCTTGTCGGGACCGTCGGGCATGGTATTGGGGCTGCGAAAGTCGCGGCCTTCGACCAGCCAGACCTGCAGATCGCGGCCCCAGCGTTGGGTGCGATAGGTGCGCTGGCCCATGGGCACCTGTTCGCGGAAGATGGCCAGCCCCTGTTCGAAGGTGAACTCGTGCATGTAGTCGGTCTGCAGCGTAGGCCAGCAGTCGTTTAACCAGGTGTCGTGGTCGTCTTTGATGAAGTAGCTGGCCACCTGGCGGTGAAACGCGACGTTGGTGGGCAGGCCGTAGGTTCGCTGCCAGTGATACCGCGCCAGGGCGGGGGTCTTGGCCAGCCTGTCGTAATAGACGATGTCGCCGGTATGCACGAAAAAACTCGGATCGAGCTCGAGCATCTTGGAGTAGATGCGGAAGCCGTCTGGCTCGTCTTTCTCGGGAAAGCGCTGCCCGGTCGAGACGGTGAATACAACGCGGGCCGGATCGTCCGCAGCCGGTGCCGTCAGGAATCGTCCGTCCAGCGCATCGCCGTTGGGTGAATCTTCGGTGGTGCGCGACTCGACTCGGACCAGGTAGCGGGTGTTCGGCTGCAGCCCGTCCAGCTTGAACTGGTGTGTGAAGTCACGGTCGCTATCGACCGCGTGCCAGGGGGTCTCGCTCCAACCGGAGCCGCCGGATGTCGTGTAGAGCACGCGAACCTGGCCCTGGGCTCCGGGTGCCGCATCGCGCAGATCGCCGGCAGACAGGCCCGCCGGATAACGAACTGCCGATATCTTACGGTTCCGTCTATTCGGCCTCTGCTTGCCGTCGGAGCGTGCGATCGAGGCATCGGAGTACTCGATCGTCACCATTGGGCCATCGGCGGGATTGGCACTCAGTCGGGCAGTCAGGCGAGTCCAGACGATGGCGGACGTGTCGGCAACTTCACCGATTTTGAAACCGGTGGCTTGATGGGGACCGGCGGCCAGACAGCTTGAATTCGAGCCGCATGGA